>Ga0214923_10000740_pt1 | contig 48589 bp, 55 predicted proteins | sample LL1510_MetaG_FD_177993 | JGI IMG/M metagenome (GOLD analysis project Ga0214923, IMG submission 177993) | Freshwater microbial communities from Lake Lanier, Atlanta, Georgia, United States - LL-1510 | ecosystem: Environmental > Aquatic > Freshwater > Lake | place: USA: Georgia | collected...
CGAAGATGGTGATGCGTGGTTTAAATTGGGCTGCATGTTCCAGCACGGGGAAGGCGTTGCCAAGGACTGGATGAAGGCGGTTGAGTTGTTCCGTACGGTTCACGAGTCGGATGAGTTCAACGTCGAGGCCTTTCGGCGTGGGGGCTTGATGTACAGTGTCGGAGGTTTCGGCCTCGCCCAAGATTTCAAACGGGCCGTGGAATGGTTCGACGACGGGTGCAAGGAGGCCGACCCGGAGTGCATGTTCAAACTCGCCGAGTGTTACCATAAAGGGACGGGGATCGACAAGGACGACAAGTTGGCGCGGCAGTGGTTCAAGGCGGCTTCGGAGAAAGAGGGCGACTTCAAAGCCATGGCGCAGCGCGAGTATGCCAAGATGGTCATCAAGGGGGAGGGTGGGAAGGGGGGCGACCTTGCCACGGGGTGCCGCCTGCTGCAGTTGGCGGCCGAGACCGATGCTGAAGCGCGCGCGATCGTTGAACGCATCCGCGCCTGCTGACCCTTTTTAAGTCCGACGGTAGATCGGTAGTAAATTTTGAGAGGCAGTCAAGTATAGTTGAGCTAATAATAAAATTGGGTGGGTAAAAATAATTGTAAAGTATATGAACCCCTATTTGAAGTCTATTGGGCAGTACAACGAGGCGTACCAGTGGGCGGGCAGCAACATCCAAACGCCCGACGGGCAAACGGCGTACATTACGCGCACGGGGGTGGCCAAGCCGTACCGTAGCCCGGGCGAGTTCGGCCAAACGAGCGGGTTCAACGGGTGCCCGGTGGGGGTGATCGCGGTCGACGCGAGCTGGGCCGCGCTGCCCTTCGGCGGGCCCATGGTGGCGGGGCAGTCGTGCGGGTACGAGGGCCAGTACGTGCAGGCGGGGATCCCGTCGGGCAAACTGGATTGGGAGTTTTACTTGTCCTACTACACGGATTTGGCGGCGAGCGGCATCACGACCGAGGCGCAGGCGCAGACGCACTGGAACACGGTCGGGCAGAAGGAGGGGCGGTTGCCGAACCAGACGGCCATCTCCTCCTTTGCCGCCGCGGGCAAGGTCGGGTACGTGGACCTGAACACGGTGATGCACGAGGCGGCCCCGATCTTCACGGGCGAGTACAAGGCGTACGTGGGCAAGACCAACGTCTCCGGGGCGAGCATGGCGGACTGCACGGCCGAGGTGCCGTCGGTGGCCTACGGCGACGCCGTCTACATCACCTACCAGGACACGACGGCGACGGTGAACACGTCGAGCAACCTCGCCTTCGGTGCCTCCAAAGGGCTGTTCTACCTTCGGCCGCCCGCGGGGTCGACGAGCACCGTGCTGCACTACGGCGACCGCGTGTCGATCGCGTCGTCGATCACCAACTCCAACACGTCCAACTGCGGGTGGTGGGGCTGCAAGGTCGGCTTCGTCAACACGGCGAGCAAGGTGTTCCAGTTCGGGCCCGGGGGCGAGACGGGGGGCACGCAGCTCGTGGTGGCGCCGCCGCAGGGGTACACTCTAGGCGCCGAGGTCAAGTACGGGGACCCGTGGACGCTCCTGGCCACCGTGACGCCCTCGACCACGAGCCTGGCGCAGAACAACGCGCTGCTGCCCGGGCAGCAGCTGATCAGCACCAACGGCGCCATCACCTTCGTCTACGGGACCGACGGCAACGTCACGCTCTACAACCAGACGGCGGTGGCGTGGACCTCGGACAAGCCGCACACGGCGGGCAAGCTGGTCCTGCAGAACAACGGCAACCTCGTCGCCTACGACAACACGGGGGCGCCGCAGTGGACGAGCTCGACGGGCGGCAAAGGGGTGGGGCCCTACGCGCTCCTGGTGCGGAACAACGGGCAGGTGGCCATCGTCGACTCGGCCGCGACGGAGCTGTGGAACCCCGCGAGCGGCGGCGGGGCGGACGTGTCGGGCAGCGCGGCGTGGTACGGCAACGTGGTGAACAGCCTGTTGACGTTCAGCGGCGACAACAACTACACGACGTTCACCTTTCAACCGCAGACTGCCCTGGCGGCGTCGACGTGCGACGTGACGGCCATGCAGGAGAAGTGCAACAGCGACCCGGGGTGCCTCGGGTTCGTCCACTCGCCCACGGACAACACCTGGCAGGCGATCGGCGACGGGGCGGGCTACGTGATCGCGCCCACGGTGCAGGACGTCTACCTGAAGAGGGCGACGGTCGCCCCCGCGGACTCGGCGTGCCCGACGGCGCCGCCCAAGTTCATCGACCCGACCCTCTTTTCGAACTACGCCCCGGGGGACCCGTACGCCGCGGGGCAGTGCACGGTGGACACGAAGCCGCTGGCGTCGACCCAGACGGCCTACCGGGAGTACGAGGCGAAAAAGATGGACCGGAACGTGCAGCGGATCCAGGAGTACCAGGCGAGCTCGCAGACGGTGGACGACCTTTCGAAGGAGACTACGTCGACGCAGTCCGTGATCTCGAGCATGTTGGCGAAGTACTCCAAGATGCTGACCAAGTTCGAGAACGTGGCGAGCAACGCCACCTACCTCCAGCAGCAGCAGGACAGCTACGTCTTTGACCAACAGACGCAGGCCCAGCTCGTGATCTGGAGCGTCCTCGCGGTGGTGGTGATTGGGGTCTTCTTGAAGATCCGACGTTAAAATTTAGTGTAGGGTTCGTCGTAGATGGGGGCGGTCATTTTCGTGTTCCGCAGCACGGGCGTGTTGTTCGAGTTCGCGGGCCGCAGCAACGTCCCGAGGTTGAGCTGGTCCGGTTGCCAGACGACGGGGTGGAAGGTGCGGGCGGTGTTCAGGACCCGGATGAAGGCGACCGCGGCGACGAGGGCGAGCACGTGGTGGTGGTCGGCGAGGAGCGCGATCAACGCCAGCCAAAGGAGTTTGCCCACGGGGTTGTTGAACTCGCTCAAATATTGGGGCCAGTAGCAAACGGCCGCCAGAATGAAAAAGATCAACCAGGGCCCCATAATTTTCAGTTAGAATATATTATTTTAATATAGTAGAATTTATAATGGCGCATTTAAGCGATTGGGCCTCCCCTTATACTCAGGAAAGTCCATTGAAAAAGTCCGACGCCCGGAAAAAGGTGAGTTCGACCATGTTGACCTCCATGACCGAGGACTCGTTGGCCGACTTCGCCCCGAAAGAGAAGCCCGTCCAGCCGCGCCGCCCGACCTTTGAAACGGCCGAGCCGACCTTTGAAAAGGCCTACGACGAGCCGCTCCCGGAAAGGGCGTACGACCCCGTCATGGCGGAGAAGCTGAACCGCCTCATCCAACTGCTGGAGGACCAGCGGGACGAGAAGACGGGGTACGTGACCGAGGAGATCATCCTGTACATGTTCCTCGGCGTGTTTGTGATTTTCGTCTTGGATTCGTTCGTCAAAACCGGGAAATATTCTAGGTAAAAGAGTATGGACGACATTCTAATCAACCCTCGCCGCCGCACCCCCAACACCTACGGGGACATCGACAAGGCGGTCATCCTGGAGATGACCGCGAAATTGTTGGAGTGCCGCCAAAGCGGGGCACTCCAAGAGGCGTTCGACAACTACGTCCAGGTCTGCACCCACCACTCGGCGCGCCCCGTCCCGCAGTACACCATCGCCTCGTCTGCCCTGGACGCGCCGCTGCTGCCCTCGAAGACGGTGGTCGCCTGCCTGCTCAAAAATAATCTAATCCCTAAACATGCGAAGCCGACGCTTGAAAAGGCGCCGTAGGGGAGGGGCGGCGACCGTCTGCTCCGCCCTCAGCGACGCCGCCCCCAAGAGCGGCCGTTGCCTCTCCAGCGACCACTACGGTAAACTGTGGCAGGCCCTGGGCAGCCCGCCGTCGACCCCCGACGCGCTGCTGGCCAAGGTCGGGTGCAAGGATGAACGGTGCGCGGTGCAGCGGGTCCTCGACGAGACGCACGACAAGGAGCTCGACAAGCTGATGACGCTCTTCGCCCCGAAACAGAACGAGCAGTGGAAGAAGAACCCGACGGAGTGGCTCACGACCACGGACATTCAGCAGGCCCTGGCCCCCTGGCTCCTGCGGCACCGCGACGCCCACCTGGTGGACATTACCGCCCGCGACTGGTTCTGGCGGCACCCGACGGGCCAGTGCGAGAGCCAGAGCATGTGCAGCTTCGACCTCGCCGACTGCCACAAAAGGGGCAAACGCAAGATATGCGTGGTCCACAACCTGGACTCGCACGACGGCCCGGGCACCCACTGGGTCACCGTGTACATTTGCAGCAACAACAAGCACGTCTACTACTTTGACTCGACGGGGCGGCGGTGCCCGAAGGACATTAAAAAGTTCGTCAAGAAGGTGCAGGCCCAGAGCGGCGGCACCTACGGGTTCACCGAGAACAAGGTCGCGCACCAGAAGAGCGACACCGAGTGCGGCGTCTACTCGATCTACTTTTTGACCCACATGATCAAGACCGACGGCGACTTTTCCCACTTCAAGACGCGCATCCCCGACGCCGTGATGAAACGCCACCGGGAGGTCTTCTTTTCCCCGTCCTAAAATTTGATTTAAAATTTTTAGGGGGACACAACATGGAACTCCCCGAAGACGTGGTGAGGTACCTCCGCGAGTTCACCCGTCCGCGGACCCGTCCGAACTGGCGGCAGGGCGGGCGGGTCCCCAGCGCCGACTTTTATACGGGGCTCAAGGCCCGGTATAAAACAACATGCTACAAAAACAACATTTTCGAAAAGGCCTACGCTCGGAGCCGAATGGCGGCGAACCCGCGGTGCCACGCCGACTGGCGGCCGTACATGTACGTTTAACGGCTCAGGTACTGCACCATCTCGCGCTTCGTCTTCAGCGTCGGGCCGCCGACCGCGGCCACCTTGGCCCGCAGCTCCTTCACCGAGAGGGATTCTAAATCCACGGGGCGCACCATAGAAATGTCCAATCCGATAATGTTCAACATAGTCGCCATCTCGTCCATCTTCACATCGGCGAACGCCATGTCGGCCGTAGACACCTCGGTAACCTCCTCGTCATTGACCTCGGTAACCGCGTTGACCTCGGTAACCGCGTTGACCTCGGTAACCGCGTTGACCTCGGTAACCGCGTTGACCTCGGCGGGCTCAACCGTCTCGATCGTCCCGTCCGACTCAGAGTCCTCGTCGGACTCGTCGGACTCCTCGTCGTCCGACACGATAACCTTGCACGGCCGCTCCTCCTTCCGCTCCTCCAACCGAGGTATGTCCGGCGCCACCATGCACTTCACCATGCCCATCAACTGCTCCAGCTGGTCGTTCTGGTACTTGAGCTGCTGCCGCACGTACACGTACAGCAGGCCCACCAATAGACACGTGATGGCCAGACAAATGAACATTTTCATATATATCACGCTTAACACTTTTATCTGTATTTTTTAGCGCATTCGATAATGGACGGAGGGAACCCTAATTGCGTCAAGACTTGCACCCCGCCGCGCACGTAGGAAATGCCCTTCGTAAACCCGTACGTGTAATTGTGCGGCGGCAGCGTCGCCATGTGATAACTCATAATGTTGGTGGACCGCTCGCACAACTCGATAAAGTGCGTCGTCAACAGGAACGTGCACCCCTCGTTCTTCACCAGGTGTTGGAGGAACGCGTAGGCGCTCGCCGTGGCCTCCAACGGATTCGTCCCCGAAAACAACTCGTCAAAGATACAAAACGACCGCCCCTCTTGAACTATGTCTAAAATCTCCTTGCACCGCCGCGCCTCGGCCTGGAAGAGGCTGTCCCTCCCCGACGTGTCGGGAATATTAATGTAGCAGCACAAGTTCCGGTAAGGGTGGACCGCCGCCTTGGCGTAAAACCCCGCGCCGAACTGCTGCGAAAACAGAACGTTCAACATGGTAGTTTTAATGAACGTGGTCTTGCCCGACGCGTTCGGGCCCGTAATCAAGTAATTATGAAGAGAATAGCTGTTGGCCCGGTACTGCGCCGACACCGGGTAGCGCGCCCCCTTGAAAGACGTCCGTTTTGAAAATTTGCACGCGGTGACTTCTTTCGCCGCCAACTTGGCCCGCAGCGTCCCCAGGTTCTCCGCGTACCCGTGCACCCCGAACGAGTACTCGACCGCCTCTTTCAGCACCCCGCCCGTCTTCAGCTCGTACAACATCTTCCGGACCCGCCCCACCTGCCCGACCGTCTTGTACGGCTCGCAGAGCATCGCGTGGTAGGCCTCCAGGACCGCGCCCACCCGCGCTTGCTCCGCGAGGAAATCCGCGTAGGTGGCCGCCCCCTCCGCGGCCGCCGCGATCGCCTTCATCGCCCGCAGCACGTGCCCTAGATAGTCCTTGGCGCTGTCCAACACCGCGTACGTCTTCTTTAAACTCTTGTAAAAGGTGTAGCACGCGTAGACGTTGGCGTACAACTGCACCCCGAACAGGGCCACCGTCCCGATAAGGTAGGCGCGCTGCTGCATGTCCGCCTGCCCGAACCCCAACAACAGCCCGCCAATCGCGTGCTTCCGGAGCACCTCCTTCAATATCAAAAAGTACTGGTCCCACTCCACGGGAATGTTCTTCACTTTCAAGATGGCAAAGGGCATCAAGACGATCAGCAGGGGCGACAGAATGAAGAGCACCGGGCTCGCGAGCGAATAAAACGTCATGAGCAGCAGAAAGGTCGAGTTCCTGTTCAAAAAGTCCAGTTTGGCGTAGTCCACGTACTGGTACACCGCGTTGAACTCGGCGGTCGTGTGCAGCTCCTCCCACCACGCGAGGAACGGCGAGGGGTCGTGGCGCTCCACCTCCAACCGCCTGCAGACCTTCACCGAGTCCTTTAAAAAATCTACATCGTCCGTGTACTGCGCCGCCCACTTCGGCAACATCTTACGCGCCAAGGTGGTCTTCGGCTCGAACACGCACTCCAACATGGACGGGCCCTCCTCGGCCGCGCACAACTCTAAATCCTGGATCATCGCCCCCTGGGTCGGGTACGACTTCCGATACTCTATGGGCAACTTGAACATTATACCTTAACGCGCGCCTCTTTATTGCCGACTATAAGCGCATTTTTTTTCCTAGTGGGCGACTTGGGCACGTGCTGGAAGAACGTTTGGCGGTTGGCCCGCTCCAGCGCGGCGCTCGAACGGTCCAAGTTGTGCCGAAGCGCCAAAAGCTCTTCCTCCGTCTGGTCAATCATGGCGTTTATTGCTGTCACCGCCTTGGTCACCTTGCCCGACTTCTTCTCGAACAACCTGCCGTAGAGGTCCCTCCTTATTTGCCGCTGCTCGGCCAGTAGGGCCAGCAGGGACCGCAGCCGTTCTTCGTCCGACGAAACCACAAGGGCGAGCGGCCCGGTGACCTTGTCCCACGCCACGTCCCTGGGCGCCCGCAGGGTGCGGACCGGGACCTTGTGCGTCTCCTTCACCAGGATCACGGCCTGGTCGCCCTTGTACTTTAAAAAAATTCCATGTTCCCCTTCTTTCTCCACCACATCGCCCCGATGGAAGATCCGGGGTTTCGTTTGTTCTCGGATCCGGGTTTTGCCCGGGATGGTCTGGACCAACTCCTTCAGCTCGGCCAAGCCGTCGTAGGCCGTGGACTGCCCCACCGGGAACGGCGCGATGACGCTGAGCGCGGCCAACTTGTACGGGCGCTGGTTGAGCCACACGTGGCCGCGCGGGTTCATTTGGTACAAGCGGTTGTCGCCCCATGAATTTTTAAAAACAATCTCTCCCCCGATGACGTTGACAATGTGGACCCCGTGGCGGGCCTGATCGGCCGCCAAGGACGCGTATAGGTAGAGCCCCTTCCCCAGCACTAGTTTGATAACGTCGAACGCGTCACACGGTAGATCCAGGTGTTCAAATTTCAAATGGCTGGCCTCGTAGGCGGCGCCCAGTTGGCGAAGCATGGCGACGAGGCGCGGCAGGTGATCGGCCAGGTGGGGCAAGTGGGTCGATCTCCTAAACTTTTGCGGTATTTGCTGGGCAAAGATGAGGGGCAACACTTCCACCCCGACCGTTCTATGCGCGGCGCTACTTCGGCTGACATGGTCTTCGATCAAATAATACAGGTAGAGAAACTGAAGGATCTTGTCATACCCCCCCGACCCACACTCTTCTTCCGTGAGCCCCTCCATGTTCGCGTCGTACACGTCGAAATCGACGAAACGCGTACAATTGTTCTCGACGAACTTGGCTCGGTCGACCCGGACGGGCACCAGGTACTGCCAGACGTTTTGAAGGAGGACCTTCGCCGCCGCGTGGTACGCGCAGCTGTTTTCGTTTCGCTGGTTGGTGTACATGTCCGACGCTGAACTACTCGACATACTTAGTTATATTGATTTTTTATTCGCTGCCCACTGCCGTGATTATTTAAAGTCCCCCTTCTTGCCGCCGTGGTACTCGACCGCCAACCCCCGTTCGATCATCCACTTGCCCACATCGAGCTCGCCCAGGAAGACGTCGGCCAAGATGCGCCCGTACTTTTCCGTCGTGACGTTCTTGAGGGTCACCATCTTGTTCAGCAGCAACGTGGACAAGGCGTCCTTCGACACCGTCGCCGCCGCCTTTTCCTCGGCCGATTTCCCCCGAATCTCGGGGCTGTCGATCCCGTTCAACCGCACGCTGAAGCGGTAGAGCGTCCCGTACAACCGCGTCGCGACGGTCACCGTGTCCCCGTCGTAGACCTTGACCACCTTGCCCTCGGTGATGGGCGGCACAAAGGGGGTCGAGTTTTCGTAGGTGGCGTCCATGTTGTACGAGGGCTTTAAAAATTTGTTCCGTTTAAATTTCAGACCTTCCAAATTTTACATTCTTTCACACAACAAAGAAATGAACACGGACGACATCCTGAAGATGATCGCCTCCTCGGTGGAGAAGATCAAGGGCAAGAAGCCGTTCGACCCCGCGCAGCCCACCGACTTTGACACCATCGAGCAGTTCGACGAGGCCATCGTTCGGTACCTCTGCACGTATTTGCTGCTCTTGCCCACGATGTCCACCCATGAAGGGGTTGAGTCCGCCTCGAAAAAATTGGCGACCATCGCCATGGACATCCTCCCCTTCGACATCATCTGCGTGTTGACGCAGCCGCGCGACCTCTCGTTGTTCGAGATCATGCAGACCCCGGACTTTAAATACGCGACCCTGTACCGCCTGATATGCCCCGCAGTGACGCGGCAGCTGGTCCGCCACAAGAGTCTGCCGCTGCACGACTCGTTCATCTCGGCGACGATGTTCGCGAACGCCTTCATGTGGAACAAGCTGAAGATGCTCGACGACTGCTTCGTCCAAGTCACGAGCTGGGTACAGGAATGGATCGCGTACAAGATCGACCTCCGGTTGATCGAAGACTACGCGGTCGAAATGCTCCGGCACAAGGAGTGGCAGGTTCACGGCGGGATGGTCCTCTACTACGTCAACCAGGCGAGGACCCTCGCCTACTCGCCCCTTAAAATGATCTTGGAGACGAACCACGAGAGGGTCCTCGGCGCACCCGAACCGACCTCGCCGACCTTGGAGAGGCCCTACACGTCGCCCGCGTGCGACTTGATCTCGGACACCATCGTCCTGCTCACCAAACGGCCCGCCAAGCTTGCGGCGGGGACCGCGCTGAAGCTTTTGTCCCTCTTGTTGCCCGAGCGCGGGGACCAGGTGTCGCCGCTGCGGTTCGCCTACCTGCAGTGGCGCGTGAGCTCGGCGGTCGCCGAGGACCGCCGCCGATTCGACGCCCGCTGAGCGCAGCTTTTTCGCCGCTCTGCCTTAATCCTGCAGCGCAACCCCCTGGCGCGCGCCTGGCAACTCTTGTGCTAATTCTTTTTTTTTTTGGCCGCCTTCTTGTATGAGACTAAAAGGAGGAACCATATTAGGTAGGGGGAGAGACGGGTGTGTCACCGACTCTATTGCCTGCGACGACCTTCCCGGGTACGTGGCCAAAGTCTTTAACCCGACCGCCAAGGTCAATAAGACCATACAAAACGAACTAGCGGTCCTTGACCCGGACGAAAAACGGTTCATACGGTACCACACCTGCAGCAAGCGCAGCAAACGGGTGGGCACCCGAGAGTGTAGCCGTCGCCGAAAAAGGGTAGTCTTCATGAAGCCCTTGACCCCGCTGGACCGCCTGACCAAGCCACAGTACCGCTACCTTAGAGAGTCGTTGGAGTTGTTGCACCGAAGCGGTGTCGGGCACGGGGACCTGCCGAACAACGTCATGCTCGGCGACGACGGCCTGCCGCGGATCATCGACTGGGAAACTGCGGACCACGACGACACCACGATCAAAATCGACGGACTAGCCCTTTTAACGCACTTCAAAGCCGTCAAGTCGCCCCGCAGGAAACGCTCCAGCCGCTCCAGCCGCTCCTCCGACATACAAATTTTGTAAAAAAAAAATCTTTATTTAATATATGAGCCTCGGGGATTGCGGTGTTTTGTTTGCTATCGGCCCTGCCCCCGATAAACAAATAGAATTAATGTTGATCGTCTACAAACCAAGAAAGGCCACCAAAACCAAGGGTAATTATTCGGTCATCCTTAGCCCTTACCGAGATAACCCTTCCCTTGGACCCGGGGCAGAGTTGTGGCCGACAACCGACGAGTTCAACAGTATACTGAAACAACTCAAAATGAAATATTTCAAGTCCGACGACTATACCGCCGAACAAATGTACAAAATCGCCAAAAAAATGAAAGCCGATGTCCCCGAGGAATACTTTAAAACGGTCTACGCCCGCATCGCTCTCAAAAACCCGTGTAAAAAGTCACGGAAGCGGTCATAAATCACGCCGCGAATTTTATAGGCTGTAATATATGCCCTTTGTCCTTCGTAAAAACCGCAACCGCTCTTATAAAGTGGTGAATGCTGCTACCGGGAAAGTGTACGCTCGGCATACGACGAAAAAAAAGGCAAAGGCCCAAATCAGGCTGTTAAGAAGTATAGGATATTAGTCTAAACTTGGGGAGACTTTTATGCCCGATCGTTTGTTTTAACCGTATTTGGCGTTTTGCTTGTTCCGGGTCGATTTCGCTCACGGTGAGCGGGGTCTTCTTAGAAACGCGTTTCGTCGGTCTATAGACAGGGTACTCTTTGTGCCCGAACCTGGGTGTCCTTTTCATACGTGCCGCCCAAGGACTTGTACGTTTTCACGATCCAGCCACTTTTGTAGGCAGAGGGGACCGCGTAAATTTTATCCGCTCGGTCTTTCACCTTTCTGTACAACCGTTGGTCGACCGGAACAGGCATATGTCCCCAAAAAAAACGGCAAGATTGCGGGTAGCCATACGCCTCCGCCCGGTGACCGTGGAGGGTCGCCTCGTGACGTGGTTACTGGCGTGCATGGTGGCGGGGTTTGGAGTGGGGACTGCCGCGGCGCTGATCGCGTGGGCTGCTTTGTTTTTCAGAAAAGGCGCAGCTGTCCTCATGCGGCTGGCGCTTGTCCGGGTTGTTTGTTTTTGTTTTATCGCCTAAATCCTGCGCCCGATTGTGTACGCAACAAAATAAAATGGAATTAATCTGGAGTGTGCTCTCACTTTAACAGTGGGGGTAACAGATAGGGCCACTGCACATACAACACTCGCTAGTGTAAGGCCAATTGCTGCAGTGGTCTCCGCCACAAGAATATCCATAACCGTTATAAGAACAATTACATTTAATTTTGACTGGTTGTTTGTTGTCGCACTCCTTACAACATTTGGATTTATCCATACCCTGCGGCGGGAGTCCCGCCCTTTTATTAACTTCGGTTGTACTCAGTGCTACTAATTTACCCTTTGGAAGTGTGTTTCCACGAACACCAAATAAACGGCGCAAGACGTTGAAGTGTTTTTCTACATCTTCATCGGAGACCATTGGATTCCCGACGGTTAATGCGACGTAGTTCGTAAGTACCCTAAACTGCTGCAGATTTATTCGGTTCGGGATTTTATGCATAACCCGTAAAAACTGAAACGGTTTGTCCACATAGGTCAACCCTTTGACAGGGGTAAGTATGTTGCCGTTGCTAAGTCGCATCACCATATATTTTATGAAAATATTAAAAATTAAAATATTTTTTGTTCGTGCGCGGGACCATCTGCTTTTGTATAAACTACTTTCATGGACCGTGGGTTGTTGGTCGGTATTGGCCCTGCTCCTGATAAAAAAATAGGCCTAGTCATGATTGTGTACGAACGATCCAAACGCAACAAAATAAAAGGGAATTATTTTGTCACCTTTTCAAGCAACAACCGTTCGCTCGGGTCCGGGGAGGCCGTCCTGAGCCCCGAACAGTTTATGAAGGTGCAGAGAGAACTTAACATGAAATTTTATAATGCCAAGGATTACACAGCGCATCAACTGCAGCAGATTGCAAAGAAAGCGGACGTGCCTGACGGTTTTTTCACTACAGTCTATTCTAAACTTGGCCTACTTTAAAAGTTATTTAAAAAAAGGACAAGAGTGTTATAAATGAGGTGTCTCTATCCACATTGCGCCAACAACGCCACGTTTAGAAATTTATACGAAGCACCCTCTATGTGCGGCCTGCACCGCGACCCTCGTATGATTATGGACCGTAGATGCAGTCATTTAGGTTGCCCGGGGACGGTACGGTATGGGTTTGATGGAAATTATACTAGTTGTCTAGCGCATAGGCAGCCAGGCATGAGCCAGAAACGCCCGTGGCAGGCCGCGAGCCTCTGCACCCACGTCGGCTGCGCGGATTACGCGATGTATGGGACCAACGGAAACAGCACCACCTGCGAAACCCACCGAGACCCCGGAATGGTGTTTATTTCGCGCAACGTTAAAGGTTAGCATCCTAGTCGGATACCGCTCCACGTCCAGAGAGGAATCGCTTCAAGGGCCTGAATCCGTTCTTCCGGCAGCTTCCTCTTTTTGTACGAAGTGCGCTGGGCATTCACCCAGCGTCCGTTCTCGTCACTGGCCGATGGGAGACGACCCTTCTCGGCGGCGAACGCTTGCACCTCGGCCAGGACGGTTCCAAATGCGTCTTCAAATGGACACCACGTCCAGAGCGGGTTCGATTCGAGGTCTTGGACCCGCTCAGCAGAAAGTGTCCTCTTCTTGTAACTGATACGCTGGGCACTCACCCAGCGTCCGTTCTCGTCACTTGACGAAGGAAGACGCCCGTGCTCCGCGACGAACGCTTGCACCTCGGCCAGGACGGTTTCAAATGCACCAGACATCTTCCGACGCCTTTTGTGAGTTGTGTGTGTGATCGAAAGAAATGTATAATTCAGAATTTGAAGTTCAAATTTTATGTCAGCCAATTTACAATTCGGGGGTTATTTACTATTTACTAGTAGTTTATTTACTAGTAGTTTATTTACTAGTACGACTATTCTAGTAGGAAAATGCGCGAAATCAAGTGCGCCGCTTCTTCATCACTGTCACCATGGGCATCCCTGTGCCGTAGTACATCGGCTCCACTGGCCCGTCGATGCTGACGACGTCCAACTTGTCGCTCATGGCGGTGCTCAATTTTTCCACCGCCGCGTTCGTGTACGAGTCGTTGCCCTCCGGGTTGCGCATCGCGATGGTGACGCCGACCACCGCCTTGGGCGCGAACTCGACCTCCTTGCAGGCCTCGACGAACTCGAGCCCGGTCTTCAATGGGCCAGTAAAGTCCGCGTAGATGCCGCCGATCGGGCGTTTGATGCCGCGCACCAGCTGGGTGAAATCCCCGAACTTTACGTACCTCCCGTACGTCGGGTCCGCGTGCATCTCGTCGAACGCGGCGCGGTCGCGCTGCGGAATGAGCATCTCGCGGTCGCCCACGGCGCGCGCCGTCTTGAAGTCCGTGTGGTCCAGGAACACCACGAGGCCCTCGTCCGGTAACGAGCGCGCGAACAATGCGTTGATCTCGTCCTTGTCCTTCGGGTTGGGCGCCGTGTAGCCGCGGGTGCGCCCCCGCGCGAGTTGGTCGGCCATCTCCTCGGGGGTCATCGTCTCCAGGATGCGGCGGCGGTGCTCTTCGGGGGTCGCGCGCGGGCGAGGGGCTTCCTCCGTCGGCTCCGGGCGGTCGGGACTCGCGCGCGCTTCATCTTGTAGGGGAGTCTCGTCGCTCTCTTCAGATGTCGCCGATTTTGTCGATGCACCAACCCATGTCCAGTGCGGAATCGCTTCAAGGTATCGAATCCGTTCGGAGGTCAGTTTCTTCTTTTTGTACGCAATGCGCTGCTTGGTAATCCATGGTCCATTGTTTTCACCTTTCTTCGGAAGACGACCGTGCTCCGAGACGAACGCAGTCACTTCGACCACCGCTTTTTCAAATGCGTCTTCAAGTGTCTCCCCCCATGTCCAGAGCGGAATCTCTCCAAGGGTTTGAATCCGTTCGGGTGACAGTTTCCCCTTTCTGTTGCGCTGGTTATTAACCCATGGTCCATTGTTTTCAAGTTGCTTCGGAAGACGACCGTGCTCCGAGACGAACGCTGTCACTTCGGCCACCGCTTTTTCAAATGCGTCTTCACGTGCCTCCCACGTCCAGCACGGAATCTCTCCAAGGGTTTGAATCCGTTCGGGTGTCAGTTTCCCCGTTCTGTACGCAGTGCGCTGGTCACTAATCCATTTTCCATTGTTTTCACGAATCTTCGGAAGACGACCGTGCTCCGCGACGAACGCAGTCACTTCGGCCACCGCTTTTTCAAATGTGTCTTCAAGTGCCTCCCCCCATGTCCAGCACGGAATCTCTCCAATGGTTTGAATCCGTTCGGGTGACAGTTTCCCCTTTCTGTATGCTTGGCGCTGCGTTCTAATCCATCGTCCATTGTTTTCATCCCGCTTCGGAAGACGACCGTGCTCCGCGACGAACGCTGTCACTTCGGCCACCGCTTTTTCAAATGCGTCTTCACGGGCCTCCCATGTCCAGCACGGAATCTCTCCAAGGGTTTGAATCCGCTCGGGTGACAGTTTCCCATTTCTGTACGCTTGGCGCTGATGGCTAATCCATTTTCCATTGTCTTCACGAATCTTCGGAAGACGACCGTGCTCCGCGACGAACGCAGTCACTTGGTCGACGTGTTCTTGAAAAACAGAAGGGCGAACTTCATAGTCGATGATCGCCTTTTCAAGATCAATGCTCAACAAAAACGGCGACTCTATAAACTCCAGGCGTTTCTTCTTCGGTGGACGAGGCACGCCCCCTCGAACCGCAACGTAGGCATCTGGTTCCATTTCAACGATTGAATCAACTGCCGCGGCTTCTCCCCCGTACTGAGTGACGTCTCCCTCGCGGTCGTGTACTTCAATCGTTCGTTGAGCACGCTGGGCAGCTCCATCGACATCATCGGTCCGTTCACCCGTAAGCTGCTCGACCGCCTCTTCAAGTGGTACTCGAGGAACATCCCCAACAATGCGGCGGTAATGCTCCAAGCGGGCGGCTGGGAGGCACTGGTTCGACAAAATCAAGTCGAGTAGGTCAGGGTCCGACTCACGAACGGCGCAGAGGAAGTTGAACACGGGGTTGAAATCTCCTCGTTCAGAATACTCGCTCCGAATCAAGGCGTCGCGTTCCTCGGCCGTCGAGCATGCGTCATACTTGGCCTGTTCCGGAAAGATGGGGATTAACACGGTAGAGGGGTTGCCATTCTCTTGCCGACGGACACATCTCCCAAGTTTTTGCACGATTTTAACGTAAGACTTAACGGGGTCGACGAAGACAATGTGGTTGCAGCGTTTGGTGTCGACGCCTTCTCCGATAGTTTCACACGACGCGAGAAGAAATATTTGGTCGTCGGGCGTCGAGTCGAGTCTCTCCAGAAGCCGAACACGCTCCCCCATGGGAGTGTCGGCGTCCATGTAGGCAACGGTTGCTCTGTCCCCGAAATATGCAGTAGCAGCCCTTGCAAAGTTCCGGACGGATGTCTCCGACTCGCCGTTGACTTTGGAGTGGAACGTGAGGATCCGCTTGTTCCCCGTTTTCTCGGCGGTCCTTTCAATCAATCCAAGAAGAGTTCGCTCATCCGTGTAATCGCCGTACTTAATTTGAAAGTCTTGCGAGTATTGCGGGTCGCTCATGAGGGCGTCGAAGTAAGAGAATCGGAAGACCTCGGTGCCGACATCCTTGTCCGGTGTGGCTGAGAAGTATGCGACTTGGGCTGGTAGGGCCTTGATGTACGCGTTGGCTTCTTCAGCGACGTGGTGGGCTTCGTCGAATAAAATCTTGCGAATGTTCCGAACACACTCGAGGAGCTTTGGAAGGCTCTTGTAGGTGACCGCGTATATCCCCGGGTGATTGCTGAACTCTGTCGCCACCGCGAGGTCAGTCGTGCCAATCGCGACTCCCTCATCTGACTCGCCGAGCGTGCAAAAGGCCATGTGGCGGCGTCCTGCAAGGTATTGGCTGCAGAACTGCTGGACGAGGGAGAGGGACGGCATGACGATGGCTTGCAGCTCGCTGCCATCGAGGAGGTGGTCCAGGATGATCGATTTGCCAAGGCCGCAGAAGATGTCCACCGACGGGTCTCGGATGCCTTCTTCCCATGCCTCTTCGACCTTTTCGATGGCCTCCTCTTGGTAGGGCCGAAGCATTTTTGAAGGTTGTGTGTGATTGAAAGAAAGTATAACTCAGAATTTGAAAATTTCGGAAGACTTCTTTCTTAGGGTGCTTCTTTCTTAGGGTGCTTCTTTGCTTAGGGTGCTTCTTTGCTTAGGGTGCTTCTTTGCTTAGGGTGCTTCTTTGCTTAGGGTGCTTCTTTGCTTAGGGTGCTTCTTTCTCATGGGATTCTATTCTAGTCAAATACAAGTTAGGCCCGCTTCCGCTGCATCACCGTAACCATGCTCGCCCCGTTGCCGTAGCACATGGGACCGATTTTCTGGCCATGGTCGTCACGCAGGCTCACCGTCTGGAGTTCTTCCTGTACCTCGGCGTTTATCAGGACCACGTCCTCGTTCGTGAAGGAGGAGCCCTCCGGGTTCCGAAGGCAGATGGTCACCCCAACCACCGCCGACGGCGCGAACACCAGCTGCTTGCAGACCTCCACGAACTCGAGCCCCACCTTCAACGGCCCGGTGAAGTCAGCGTAGACGCCCTCGATTGAGTCAGTGATGCCGCGCAACACCTCGTTGAACTCACCAAACACCACGTACCGCCCGTACACGGCGTGCGCGCGCATGGCCTCGTAGGCGGCAGGGTCGCGCTGCGGGATCCGCATGGGGCGGTCGCCCACGGCGCGCGCCGTCTTGAAGTCCGTGTGGTCCAAGAACACGACGACCCCGCCCCGCGGTTCAGGCAAGGAGTTGGCGAACAAGGCGTTGATATCGTCCTTGTTCTTCGGGTTGGGCGCCGTGTAGCCGCGCCGCGCCTGGCGCACGTCCTGCCGAGCCAGCTCTTCGTGGGTGCGCGTTTCCATCCGCCGCTGAACGAGCTCGTCCTCCGTCAATTGCGGACGTTTTTCACGGTCCATGACTTCATCCGCACCCATCGGGGTCGTCTCGTGGTTCTCGGGGTCACACTCTTCAGATGACCCCGCGGACGTTGTTGATGCACGGCCATCCCATGTCCAGAGCGGAATCGCTTCAATAACTTGAATCCTTTCTGGGGTCAGTTTCTTCTTTCTGTACGCAGTGCGCTGAGTGTTAATCCAAGATCCGATGCCTTCATATTGCTTCGGAAGACGACCGTGTTCAGACACGAACGCAGTCACCTCGGCCACAGCTTTTTCAAATGCGTCTTCAAGTGCCTCCCCCCATGTCCAGAGCGGAATCTCTCCAATTGTTTGAATCCGCTCGGGTGACAGTTTTCCCTTTCTGTACGCTCGGCGCTTAGTGTTAATCCATTTTCCGTTGTTTTCAGCAGTTTTTGGAAGACGGCCGTGCTCCGAGACGAACGCAGTCACTTCGGCCACCGCTGTTTTAAATGCGTCTTCACGTGCCCCCCCCCATGTCCAGCACGGAATCTCTCCAAGGGTTTGAGTCCGCTCGGGTGACAGTTTTCCCTTTCTGTACGCTATGCGCTGAGTGTTAATCCACGGTCCATTGTTTTCACCAATCGTCGGAAGACGACCGTGCTCCGCGACGAATGCAGTCACTTCGGCCACCGCTGTTTTAAATGTGTCCTCCCCCCATGTCCAGCACGGAATCTCTCCAAGGGTTTGAATCCGCTCGGGTGACAGTTTCCCATTTCTGTACGCAGTGCGCTGAGTGTGAATCCATCGTCCATTGTTTTCATCCCACTTCGGAAGACGACCGTGCTCGGCGACGAACGCCGTCACTTCGACCACTGCAGTTTTACATGCGTCTTCAAGTGCCTTCCCCCATGTCCAGCACGGAATCTCTCCAATGGTTTGAATCCGTTCGGGGGACAGTTTTCCCTTTCTGTACGCTTGGCGCTGATAATCAATCCATTTTCCATTGTCTTCAGCAAATTTTGGAAGACGACCGTGCTCCGAGACGAACGCAGTCACTTCGGCTACCGCTGTTTTAAATGTGTCCTCCCCCCATGTCCAGAGCGGAATCTCTCCAATTGTTTGAATCCGCTCGGGTGACAGTTTCCCATTTCTGTACGCTTGGCGCTGATGGCTAATCCATTTTCCATTGTCTTCAGCAAATTTTGGAAGACGACCGTGCTCGGCGACGAACGCCGTCACTTGGTCGACCCGTTCTTGAAAAACAGAAGGTCGAACTTCGTAGTCGATAACCTCTTTTTCAAGGTTGACGCTCAACAAAAACGGTGACTCCACAAACTCGATACGTTTCTCTCGAGGTGGGGTCGGCACCCCACCGTGTACTGCCACGTAGGCGTCGGGTTCCATTTCAACAATCGAATCAACTGCCGCGGCTTCTCCCCCGTACTGGGTGACATTCCCGTCTCGGTCGTGTACTCCGATCGTTTTGTTGGTCCGCAAAGCGGCATCTTGAATATCGGTTGTACGTTCCCCAGTGAGCTTCTCAACCGCCTCTTCGAACGTTAGTCTGGGACTGTCCCCTACAATCTTTCTGTAATGTTCTAGGCGGGCAGCTGGGATGCACTTAGACGACAAAACCAAGTCGAGTAGGTCAGGGTCCGACTCACGCACGGTGCAAATGAAGTTGAACACGGGGTTGAAATCGCCTCGTTCAGAATACTCGCTCCTCACCATAGCGTCGCGTTCTTCGGGTATCGAACACTCTTCGTACTTGGCCCTTTCCAAAAAGATGGGGATTAACACCGTAGAGGGGTTATCGTTCTGCTGGCGACGGACGCATCGCCCAAGTTTCTGAACCACTTTCACGTAGGACTTGACTGGGTCGACGAAGACAATGTGGTTGCACCGTTTGGTATCGACGCCTTCTCCGATAGTTTCACACGACGCGAGAAGAAAGATTTGGTCGTCGGGCGTCGAGTCGAGCCTCTCCAGCAGCCGAACACGCTCCCCCATGGGTGTGTCGGCATCCATGTAGGCTACTGTAGCTCGGTCCCCGAAATGTGCAGCCGCCACCCTTGCAAAGGTCCGAACCGAGGTCGGTGAATCGCCGTTGACCTTGGAGTGGAAGGTGAGGATCCGCTTGTTCCCCGTTTTCTCTGCAGTCCTTTCAATGAGTTCAAGAAGAGAGTCCCCTTGTTCACCCGTGAACATTCCGCACTGAATCCGAAAGTCTTGCGAGTATTGCGGGTTGCTCATGAGGGCGTCGAAGTACGAGAAGCGGAAGACCTCGGTCCCGACGTCCTTGTCTGGTGTGGCTGAGAAGTATGCGACTTGGGCGTCCAAACCCTTGATGTACGCGTTGGCTTCTTCGGCGACGTGGTGGGCCTCGTCGAATAAAAGACGTTCAATGTCGGGGACATGCTCGAGGAGCTTTGCAAGGCTCTTGTAGGTGACGACAAATATCCCGGGGTCACTGCTGAACGCGGCGGCCTCAGCAGGGTCGGTGGTACCGATGGCGACTCCCTCTGTTGACTCGCCGAGTGTGCAGAAGGCAAGGTGGCGATGCGGACCAAGGTATTTACCGCAGAACTGCTGGACGAGGGAGAGAGACGGCATGACGATGGCCATCAGTCCGTCGAACCTCACGATCAACTCTAACAAGATGATCGATTTGCCAAGGCCGCAGAAGATGTCCACCGACGGGTCTCGGATGCCTTCTTCCCATGCCTCTTCGACCTTTTCGATGGCCTCCTCTTGGTAGGGCCGAAGCATTTTTGAAGGTTGTGTGTGACAGAAAGAAATAATACTCAGAATTTGAAAACATAATTCAAATTCTGAAAAGGACGTCCTCGGACGGGATCGAACCGTCGACCTTGCGATTAACAGTCGCACGCTCTAACCAACTGAGCTACGAAGACTGGGGTGATTCTCCCAAATGAGATTCGAACTCATGGCCTGCGGATTTACAGTCCGTCGCTCTACCAACTGAGCTATTGAGAGTCACACACCCTACTAAAATGGGTACTCTTTATATACTAATATAATATTGAATTCCAAAAATCTTTAAATTTTGGGTCTCTTTCTTTCCACCGTTCAACAAACACAACCTCAAAACCATGGCCTCGACCACCGTCCCGACCGCCTCGGCCATGGACCTCACCGTCCTCGATTGCCCCGATGCCGACAACCGCGTGGCCCTCCTCCTTCAACTCCGACAGAAGATGGATCTCCTCAAGGCCATCAAGTTCACTCTCGCTTACATTTTGAGTCAAATCGAAAAACTCAAGATCGAGATTGAGTATCGGCGGGTTACGGGGGATGCCGCCGAGGATGCTGTGACGCGTCTTCAGCATGAAGTACTACGCGAGCAAGTACTCCGCGAGGAGCTTGTGACGGCGTCGGCCCCGATCCACGTGGCCCTTGTGGGACGTCACTTTTCCCCCAAGACGTCGCCTGCGGTTGTCAACGCCAACGGACAGTTCGAGCTCGAGATTCATGGGCCCGACAGCGTCGAGGTCGTCACCGTCCCGAACCTGAAGGGGTACGTCATGGAGTCCCCTTGGGAGCAAGCCGTCTGGGAAGCCGAGGCCGAGCAGAAGTTGCTGGGGTTCTATGCGGCTCAGCTACGGGGCATGCTCACGGCGGCAGGGATCGACCCGTCGCTCTACATCTTCTACAATGGGGGTATTGCCGAGAAGGCGGGCATCAGTTGCCACGTGCACTCGCTGTGTTTCAAGGCTTTCGATCCCCGCGCCCCGTACTGCCCGACTCCGGGAAGCGAGTTGAAGGCGTTCATCACGGAGTTCCGGAGGATGAGCATCCCCGAACGGGTGGCGCACTTTAACGACATCATGGCGGGGGTGACTGAAGAGCAGGCGGCGATGAACTCGTTGCAGGAGTTGGACCAGGCGATGGCCGCGACACCAAGCATCCACATCCGCCTGCTCGGACCCGCGACCCCGTTCAAGTTCCTAAATCCGGCGAATCTGGCCAAGGTCACCGACCTGGACGCCATGGCGGGCGCCTACGACGGCAAGAAGAACCTCTTGGGGACGTGCTTCAACCAGGCGGTCGACCTGGAGGCGTCGAAGGTCTTGTTTGGCAACGTCCCCAACGCGCGGGTCGTGTTTTTCCCGACCGAAGCGTGCAAGAAGAACGAGTTTTCGCCGCCCTCCGGGGGTGTTCGCGACAAGGTGGCGGCGGCAGAAATGGAACAGTGGAGGCTGATCAAGGGTGGAACGCCGCAGCCGTTGTTCGATGTGGTGCCGTTCATTCCTCGGGAATCGCTCTACCTCGTCACGGTCGACGTGGTCTACGGCAAGAACCCGAACGCGGCGGGCACGATGTTCAAAAACATCAACATGACCCTTGTCAAGAAAGACCCCGTCACGGGGCCGTTGGCGCCCGGGTTCTATGCTATGGACGACGATTTGAAGGAGCCCGCGGTCAAGGCGTTTTATGAGATGCTGGCTTAGAAAACTTGCCCTTGATTTTGCCCCCCTCGTACAACGTTTGATTCCCGTCCATCTCTTGTTTGGGGTACGAGCCTCGTATGATCTGTCCCGTTGCGAATTGCTGCCGCGCGCTCGTAATGTGTAGCTGTTTCAAATGCAGTTGCAACGCCAACTCCGACCTCCAGGTGTTATTAATATCAAACCCGCCCGCTCTCGCTAGGGTATAGTGGTGTAAGGTGTCGTAGTAGGGCTTGAACGCCCGGAGGAAGGTGGCGCTGTCGGAATAAAAGACGCGGTCGCTTTCGTTGTACATAACGTTCGGTCGCACCGATATCTTATTCAAAAAGGCGCCCTTGACCTGATAATCAAACCTGTATTTGAGGATGACGTCGTATGTCCGGAGGAGAGGCCCGTACGCGCGGAGGACGTTGTCCAGGTGAAGCCACTGCAGCATGTTTTGTTGCATGGTCGCTTTCCGTATGCCCGCGGGCAGCCTGATGTCGGTCTCCTCGTTTATTAGGCACAGGTGTTTGCAAAAGGCCGACAGGTAGGGCTCGTGGCGGAGGTAGCTGCCGCAGAAGATGTCGTGCCCTCGGAACGTGGCGGCGATGGTGTCTCTTACGCAGCAATCCCTAACGTCCCCTGTAAGAACGACGGCTATCTTCATGAACCAAAATTTATATTTTAAATTTTTCGTTCCACACAACTTTTAAAATGGAGCGGGACCTCGGGACGACCCCTCTCATCGATGCCGTCCGGGCGGGCGACTTGGTGGCGGTGGAGCAGCTGGTCGCCAGCGGGGCGTCGGTGAACCAAGCCAAGGCCGACGGGAACACGCCGCTCACCATCTCGGTGCAGGAACGCCACACTGCCATAACAGAGTTTCTTTTGGGGAAAGAGGCCGAGGTCAACGTTCTGAACGTGGACGAGTGGAGCCCGCTGTTGATCGCGACGTTTAAGGGTTTCGCGAAAGAGGTGAAGCTGCTCTTGGGCAAGGGGGCGGAGATGAACAGGGTCTACCATTCCCAGAAATGGACGGTGTTGGCGCTGGCCGCGTACAACAACGACCATGAGGTCGCGACGCTCTTGTTGGAGCTGGGGGCGGACCCTATGTTGGGCTTGTCCCCCATCACCTCCGCGGCGGACAGGGGGCATTTCGACATGGTAAAGTTTCTTTTGCAGAAAAAGGTGCGCATCAACACGTGGGACGCGGATGGACGGACGTCGCTCATCACGGCCATCAAACGAGGCCACACTGACATCGCGAAGTTGTTGTTGGAGAACAGCGCTAAAGTTGACATGTGGAACATGACGGGCGAGTACCCGATCACGGTGGCCGTACATACGCAGAACTTGCGCGCGGTGAACTTGCTGCTCACCGCGGGGGCGAACCCGTTTTCGGTGACCTGCTATGTAAAGGGGGAAATAGGCGCGGCGATCAACGATTCAAAATTGGCCTTTGTGCAAGCGCAGAAAGGGAACCTCGCGTTTTTCACGGAAGCGATCGAACGAGGGGTCCTTCCTGCCCCTCATCGGCAATGGTACTACCACGACAAGACTCCGTACCAAATGAGCTTTGACCTCCGGGAGTGGATCTCCTGCCGTAAAGAAGGAGAATACGCTTGCTACACGGCCTTTCATCGGGGGGCGGCGCGCGGCACCCTTCAAAGGCTTCGCGAGTTCGACGACCTGCGGAGGCGGGTTACGGGCTTCCTCGTGGACCCTTTCAACGTGCGGGACTGCATGTTGGTGTTGTCCGGGCGGAAATCCGAGAAATGGGATTAAAACTTACATGCCAAAGGTTGAAAAGTCGCTCAGGACGGGCATGGGCAGGTACTCGGAGTTGGTGCTGGCGTAGTTGGGCACTTTCTTGCATTCAAAGGAGGGCTCGGGGCAGCGGCCGCAGGGCGGGCAGGGTTGGGGTTCGGGGCAGGTGCCTGGCGTGCACGTAGACGGACTGTCCGTGGTAGAACTTGACGTGTTTGAACTGTCGGAAGTTTTCGAACTGTCCGAAGTAGACGTAGAAGAACCCAGACCCATGGGGGGAGCTATAAAGACGGTGTTGGTGGTGGGGCTGTAGCTAGGCTGGGTCGGGTTGTATTGGTTGTATTGGGTCGTGCAGTTCGTCCCCGAGGCGTCGGACATGGGGGTGCCGTCACTGCAGAGCCCGTAGGGCGTGTAGGGGCAGTTGGTGCCGTCCACGTCGGTTTTCCCGGTCACCCCGTTGGGGCAGCAGCCGTAAAGAGTGCCGCACTTGAAGGTGGAGCAGTTGCTCCCCGATATGTCGGTGCGCGGGGTCGTGGTGTCGAGGCAGCAGCCGTAGATAGAGCCGCACCCGTAGGTTTTGCAGTTCGTGCCTGACGCGTCGGTGCGCGGGGTGGTGTTGTCGGGGCAGCAGCCGTAGGCGGAGCCACAGCCGAACGAGGGGCAGTTCGAGCCCGAGAGGTCGGTTTTCCCGGTGCCGTTCAGGCAGCAGCCGTAGACGCTGCCGCAGCCGTAGAGCGCGCAGTTCGTGCCTGACGCGTCGGTTCGGGGCGTGGTGCTGTTGGGGCAGCAGCCGTTGGGGCTCCCGCACGCGTACGTGGGGCAGTTGGAGCCCGAGGCGTCGGCCATGCCGACGGTGCTGTTGGGGCAGCACCCGTAGATGCTGTCGCAGGAGTAGCCTGGGCAATTCGTCCCAGAGGCGTCCCTCTTCCATGTGCCGTTCGGGCAGCAGCCGAAGGGGCCGCATGGGGATACCTGGCAATTGGACCCCGCGGCGTCTGCCATCGGAGTTTTTCCGTCTAGGCAACAGCCGTAGAGCCCGCAGCTGGCGGACGAGCCAGCCGTATACGACGCCCCCGTCGTACCGGGGACTGCGTTCATGCCGTAGGTTGACCCTGTGGCCGTCGCGCCGTAAGGCGCTGCCTTTGAGCCGTACTTTGGCGCGTTGGATGCGTTGGGACCGTTGGATGCGTTGGGGCCATAGGAGGCGTTGGGACCATAGGAGGCGTTGGGACCATAGGAGGAGTTGGGACCGTTGGAGGAGTTGGGACCGTTGGAGGCGTTGGGACCGTTGGAGGCGTTGGGACCGTTGGATGCGTTGGGACCATAGGATGCGTTGGGACCATAGGAGGAGTTGGGGCCGTTGACGTCGTAGGAGGGTTTTGTATTGGGGCCATTTCGGGTGTTATCCTCGTCGGGGGCGTTGTCGTAGGCCGCGCCGTCCGGGGCGCGTTGGGACATGCCCTCGATCACGTAGCGGGGCTCGTTCATGTGCGCCACCGTCTTTTTCGACGGCGGGGTCACGTAGGGCGAGAAGACGCCCTGGACGGCGAGCGTGTCGATGGTGTAGTCCTCGGGCCGCTTGTAGTTGGGTGCGGTAGAAGGGGTGAAAATTTTCATTTTGGACAAGGTGGACTGGACGCTACTTTTGATCGTTGTGAAGAAGACGGTAACTAATAACAGTATGAGCAAAGCGGCGATAATCGACGTCGCGTTCATATTATATTGGTGCATAAAATTTATTCGGTTTTAAATTTCAACCTAATGGGCCACAACCAATGAAACTGGTGGTCCTCGACACGGAGACGACGGGCCTGCCCCCTAAAGAGCTCTCGGCCAAAACGCTCGCCGCGTGGCCGAAGGTGGTGCAGTGCAGCTTCATCGTGGTGGACACGGCCGCGGAAACGTACGAGGAGCGGGACTTTGTCGTCAAGGTGGACGACGTGGGGGACAGCACCAAGTTCCACGGCATCACGCAAGAGCGGTCGAACGCGGGGTGCGCCTTCGCCGAGGCGTACGCCGCGTTGAAAGCGGCCCTGGCGTCGGAGGACACGCTGGTGGTGGGGCACAACCTCGCCTTCGACCTGCGGATGATCCAGGCCGAGTGCCTGCGGAACGGGCTTCCCTACGCGGAGCCGTCGAGCCAGTACTGCACCATGAAGCACGGCACGGACGTCTGCAACATCATGACCCCGAAAGGCTACGCCAAATACCCTAAACTGGATGAGCTCTTTACCCACTACTTCAAGACCTCGGCGATCAACCTGCACAACTCGCTTTTCGACAGTTACGCGACGCTGTGTTGCTTCTACAAGATGTTCCTCTTCCGCGACCCTCCCCCCAAGTTTCTAGGCCTCCTTACAGAGAATTGAAGAAATGGTCGAGGTCAGAGTGCACGCCGCCCGAGATGGAATGGTTGGCGGCTAGAGAGACGTTGCCTGCTTTGTAAGCAAGCAGCGTGGGGACGCCCTTGAATTGCTTTAACCGCTTAAGGGCGCTACACAACTCGAAATCCCTGTCCAGGTCGAGGTAGACGATGGTGCCGCGCACTTGCCGCAATTTGGGCTCGATGTACGGGGTGACCTTTTTGCAAGGTCCGCACCACGTGGCGGAAAGGTAGACCACGACGACCGTTTCGTTCTCTTCAAGGAGCGCGATAAAGTCTTCGGGGCTCGCCATACAAATTGCGGGATTTTTATTTTTAAATATAAACACGCCTAAGTTATGAACATCAAACAATTCCTTAAGAAGCAATTGAGACGCATCCTTCGAGAGTTTGTGGACAACGTAGATGCCTACACGACGTTGTCAAAAAAGAGCGTGGGGTTTATAGTACGGACACTCCACGCTACCATCCCTGTTATGGCCCTCCTTATAAGTGCGGTGGCGAGCAAACTGGTATGCGTCCTCAACATTACCGGGATGGCGGTAGTGTGTATGTTGTTCTTCCTGTTTGACGGGTGTTTGTTGACTAAACTAGAGTTTGAACTCTGCGAGGATAATTTCACGGTGATCGACCCTGTTCTTGAGTTGTTGCGGATCGAGGTTACGACACCCAACCGCGTTTTCATCACCCGGGTCGGGTTTTTACTTTACGTCATTATGCTTCCATTGATCTACTACGGGCGGTTTACTCTTGCCGGGAACGTCAGCAACAACATCAGCGCCACTCTAAATTTTGGAATCACGATATGAGACACAACATGAACAACACCGCGATTCTCGAGAAACTCCAGTGCCGAAGCACCAACTATGCCGCCGTGCTGGCCATCATCCGCGAAAAGTGCCCCGCCGCGAGCTCGTTGACCGACGATGAGTTGCTCGGCATCGCCAAGGTCGCCGACTCGGCCTTCCAGCGCAAGCGGTGCACGAACGGCAACCACTTCCAAGAGATCGTGACCGACTTCCTGGTCCGACACAAGCTGCAGGTGCTGGACCAAGTGACCATCGACAAGCGCGGCATCATCCTGGGCCTGTCGATGACGAAGAAAGGGACGCACACGATCGACCACGTGGTCGTCGGCACGGGCCCGCCCCCGGACATTAAAGACTTTATCGGCAGGTCGATCGAAGAGTTCGGCGTCATCAGCTCCAAGACGACGATCCGGAGCGACCGCTGGAAGGACGTCTTCTACAACGAGACCTTTCCCTCCCCCAAAAAGTACTTGCTGGTCATGGCCGACACCCGGATGCCGCGGTGCTTCCGGGAGAACGAGGCCCGCAAGATTGTGTCCTGCCACCCGCTCAAAATGGACACGCGCGCCTTCAAGCTCAACTTCGACCACCTCGTGGCCGAGCTCGTTTAATACCTCACGTTTGCCATTTCCGATTTTATTTTTCCAATTAATGCGGGAGACAACACTTTTTTAATTCTTGATTGAGCGGTTGGTTTTACAGTGATTAGGTTTAAGGTGTACACCGATTTGGCCCTATGAAAACACCCTGCATGTTTGAATATCAGTAACGGTACCCGATTGAAAACGATATCATGCCCTTCTAAAAATTCATCCCCGGCAAGGCAGTTGTCGCCTCTTGAACCAGGAAAATCATAATCTTTTGTGTCGTCTCGTTTACTCCACATTTTGAACCCCAAATACTCTCCGATCTCATCAATTAACTCAGCGGTCAGCATAAGATAAAGGGAGTCATGTCTTTAAGTTCGGGCGATGGGTTGGGCGACGTCGCGGTCGCGCTGGGCCTTGTACTGCTCGAAGGATTGGCTGCCGTTCTTGCCGATCTTGTCCGGTTCGTACGTCTCTTCGGGGGTCTGAATTTTGATTTCATGGTCTACGGGGACGCAGTTGCGCAGCTGGCGCAGGCCGCCCGACCCCGTGGTCGCCAGCTCCGACGCGTCCTGGTCCCAAAAGCTGTACGCGTCGGACAAGCCCGCCTCCCCTAAAGCGTAGCACTCCGGTTCCCCCGCGTTGTTCGTCGCGGCGGCGTTTACCTTTTGTTCTTGCGGCAGTAGATACGCGTAAATCTGGTCTTCGAAGAGAACCTGGTGGTTGCCCAGGAGGTAGAGCGCGGGCACCCGCGTGACCGAGGGCGGCAGGACGACCCGCTGGTTCTCAACCTCGATAAAAATTTGCCCCCGGGCGTCTTTCACCCGTCGGTCGATGCAGATGAAGTGGATCTTGTTCTTCAACTGCGTGGTCGCTAGTTTTTGAAGGAGGCGTTTCGACGGTTCGCAATAATTACTGTAATATACGATGGCCGACATATTACATAACAGAAGAATATGGTTATTTAAGTTTTAACTCAATAGTGTATATGGGCTGTTGCCACGCCAAACTAGAGATTCCGGAAACATCCCCGGACATTCTGGGCGGGCTCTGCGCCGTCTGGTCGCGGCTGGCCTACGTAGACGCCTCTAAATTTGCAGAACACTACGCGGCCATGTTCCCGGACACCCAGCGGGTGACGACCATGACGGTGGGCCACTTGTTCCCTCTTCTTCAAGACCACGCCGCCGACGACTTCCGGTACCACGTGGGCGAGTGGGGCGCGCACCTCACTGAAACGGCCCCGCCTCTCCCGCAAATGGCGTCTATCTCGATCACCACGAGCCGCCTGCACTGCGTCGCCTTTGCAGACACCAGGTTAAATTCGACCGTCGTCGTCTTTCGAGGCGCCTCCTCGCTCAAGGCGTTGGCGAGCCTTGTCCCCGGGTTGACCCCGCCGCCTAAACTGTTTGTCTCTCCCGAAACTCGGGTGTGGGGAAAAGTGTACGCCTCCCTCGTCGAAGTGGCCGCGTTGATCATCCACGCCATACAAGAGTGGAAGAGCCCGAATGTAATCGTCACGGGCCACTCCTTGGGCGGCGGCCTGGCCGCGCTCTTCGCATTCCTCTACGCCAAGTCGGAACGCGCGCCCGTGCAGTGCGTGACCTTCGGCGCCCCGCGCGTGTTCAACCCAGCGGGCTGCCGCGAGTTTGACGAAAACAAACTCATCCGCCACCGACGGTACGCCGCGCTCAACGACCCCGTGCCGTTCTTACCGAGGGGCGACTACGCCCACCCCGCCAACGCGTGCCTTCTGCCGCCCTCGCCCAACCCGCACGCGACCTACATGGGCCTCTCCTTTGCGGCGCCGTGGGACGACACGGAAGATGGAATTTGTCGCGTTTCTTTCAAGGACGCGGCTCGGGTCTTCCATGTGTCCCACCTGGTCACCTCCAACAGGTACCTGCACGATGACGTCGCGGACACGGTAGACTTTTTTGAAAAATTGAAAACAGAGAGTCCGCCCCCGCCTGGCCTGCCTGGGAAAAAGACCAGGCGGGTCCGGGCCCGCACCTGGCGGCAACTCCGACGCCGTAGCCGCCGCCAGAAGGGCAAAACAGGCAGGGGTCCGCCGCTGGCCGAACTTAATCTACCGACTATACATGAAGTTCAATGAAGCAGTGGTCCATGCCGTTGCTTTTTTGAAATCGGCCGAGTTCAAAGAACGCGTGGTCGAAGAAGACGCGTCGATGCTGCGGCAACTGCCCGTCCTGCAAGGGATTAACCAACTCGGGTTTATTACGACGAACAGCCAGGCTGGAAAAAGGGCGAGGGGCAAGCATTACGAAACAGGCGAACCCTACGAGAACCTTGAACGGGCGTATCTCATGGGGTTCATGCGTGAACCCGTCGCGGCGGAGTTTATCAAAAGCATGGCCCTAACCACCGACAAGAACGCCGCCTTTATACCCGTGAAAATGGTTTGTTTCAAATTTGGGATAATATTGAATCTCATTATATTGATTATTTAAGTTATGATAAAGAATCTGATGAAGACACAATTGAATTTAATTTTTGGATTAGGAAAGATTCAAATACGAATGAATGCTATAAAGCACCTAACATTAAATCTTTTTTAGAAAGATTAGCAACAGCAAATAATTATGATATAATATACTTGAATTGATATTAAATAATGTTTATATAAAAAAAATGATATAGAAAATTTATTTTGTTCTAATAATCTTATTTACGAAATAGTAAATAATGATAGTTTGATTACAATAAAACAAAACATACAAACATTAAATAATTTTCGTTATTTATATTATTGTTTACAATTCAAAAAACATTTTAGAAAATGGTTATGGGAAAAGTAAGAAAACATAATGTAAAGAAAATATATAGTCCAATGTATTTAATTGAAAATTTAGGCGATTTTTTTATATAATTATATACTTTTATAATATATGATTATAAGCAATTTTATCAATGAAATAGGAAACACGATTAAAATTAAAATACAAAAAAATACTGATCTTGGAATTAATTACAAAACAAAAGAAAAAATAAAATTTAATGGAGTAAAAATAACTATGATTGGACCAACAAGTGAAATGGGTAACGAAATTACATTAGAAGAAGCAATTCAACTACATAAATGTTTAGGTGAATATCTTAAAAATTTAAAAAAAATTGATTTTAATTTATTATAAAAGTATATAAATAAATATAAATAAATAAATAACTTAATAAAAACACAATATGAGTGATTATACATTAACTGATGCAATTAATAATAAAGCATTTATTCCTGACATATTTGGAATATATTTAAATGCAGATGGAACTATTTATAAAATATTTGGGCGATAGCAAGCTGCCCGCCGACCTCGACATTCCGCTGAGTGTCGTCAAACGGTCCGGTGAAACATTAGTAGAGACCCATTTCTCAACGGCGCTGCCAAGATCGACCTTCGAAGCGTTCAAGAAACAAGCTAACCTCAACAAGGGTGAAAAGGTGGTGTACGTGTTCTGTTGGGATACTGCGTGGGGGCGGGAAGGCCTCTTCAAGGATGTCCTGCGGGTTTTACAGCGCGTGGGGGACGTGCCCACATAAACCCGTGAAAAACGTACGAAACCGTCCGTCGTACTCGATGATGTCTGATTTGGTGTATACTCTACGTTTCGTTTCCGGGGTCTTGTTGAAATCCCGTATCACTTTCAGCATGCTCACCATAACAGTTTTATCCGCATAGAGGGCGTTCATTTTCTTGAACCCTGCGACGTACCCGTGCTTGTGTCGCTTGTAATCTTCATCCGTGATCTCGTTGTATTCTCGGATAGTTCTTGCCAAATTTTCATCAGTTGTATCATGAAACCAAAAGGTCATGAACTCGGTAACACCTTCCGTCCAACATGAATTGCCCTCGACGGGTGGAATGAAACAGTGGAGCATTTCATGGGTGAGCGTGTCACCGAACAGCCTCTGGAGAATGTTAAAGGTCTGGTCTTTCTTGGGGAAACCGAACAATTGTAGTTGGAGGGTGACTGTATTTGTTTGTTTATCGTACCAATTGTTTCCCCCCCATCCTTGCCGCCTTTTCGGGTCAACTTCCATAACAACAAGGAACTGTTTCGGGGTCCATTTGACGTTGAACCTCGATTTCATGGAATGAAACAAGTTCTCCACGTACGTCTCGAATGTTTCCTTTGAAATGAGACAATCAAATCGGCCTTTGTATATAAATTTAAACATAAGTTTACTCTACAAAATTTTGAAAAACGAACTTAGACACACAACCACGCCAGAGACCACATGAACGTCACCTTCACCGACCGGGAGCTGCACGGGAAGTACCGCTTCCGCCTGAACGCCCCGGACGCGAGCATCCCGAACGCGCTTCGGCGGACGATCCTTTCGCGCATCCCGGTGCTGGTGGCCAAGCCCGACGACTGCGTGATCCACAAAAACACGTCGCGGTTCACCAACGAGATTCTGAAGCAGCGCATCGCGTGCATCCCGGTCCACACCTTGGACTTTGCTACCGCGCGCACGGTGAGCCTGAAGGTTCAGAACAAGACCGACGCCCTGCTGTACGTGACGACGAAGGACATTACGGGGGGCGACGGGTTGTTCCCGCCCACCAAGGTCGAGGTCAAGGGGACGACCTACGAAGAGTACATTGAGATTGTTCGGCTGAAGAACGCGGCGACGGACGCCATGGCGGGGGAGGAGATCGACCTCACCTGCAAGCTCTCGGTCGGCACCGCGCGGGAGTCCGGGTGCTACAACGCCGCGTCGGTCTGCCATTTCGAGTGGACGCAGGACGCGGCGGCGGCGGAGGAAGCGTGGCGGGCCAAGGGGGAGTCGATCCGGGAGGCCAAACTGAACTGGGACCTGATCGACGCCAAGCGGTTCACGATCCCGGGGTCCTTCGAGTTCTCCCTCAAGACGGTCGGGGTCTACACCAACGACGCGCTCATGGTGACCGCCTGCGACCTCCTTACGGAGCAGTTGGGGGCGTTGGAGGTGGAAGAGGTGGAGGCGCCCTCGACGATGGTGAACTGCACCGACTACATCCTCAAGGGCATCGACTACACGGTCGGCAACCTTCTGGAGTGGCATCTGTACGACGCGCGCGAGGCCCACGGCATCACCTACGTCTCTTTCTTCAAGAAACACCCGCACGACCTCGACGGCATCCTGCGCGTGACCTCCCCGAACAAGGGACTCTGGAAAGACGCGGCGTCTAAGCTAGGCGAACTCTTTCAGACGCTGAAAGTGTTTTTTGAAAAATAGACTAACTATCAAAAAAGCCTAGGCCGTAGACATATTTGCGTTTTGCGGCAGTCTGTCCAAAATTTGCAGGGCGCTTTCGTTTGTCGGTGATGGCGTCGCGGTACGGGTCGAGGAGCAGGACGCGGACGAGCGGGTAGACGGTGCAAAGCTCTCGGTAGTTTCGGCTGAGGCAGCGCTCCCAGGAGTTGATCTCGATGGCCCACCCGAGTTTGGCGGCCTGCTCCACCGCCGAGAAGATGGAGACATCGGCCGTGCACTTCCCGTCGCCGCTCACCAGGATGATCGCCCCCGGGGGCCGCCCCTCCGTGTGGTGGGTCAGCACCGTGTTCATGATGTGCGCGGCGATCGTGGTGTCGACCATTTGCTCGCCCTCCCCCGGGGCCCTTACCTGGATGGTGCCGTCGACCTCTCCCCCGAGCGACCGCATCACCTCGCTCAACCCCTCGGCCGTTTCTTTGTTGGCCGCCGAGCCGACGTAGACCGTCTTGTCGACGGGGCGGCAGCCCGTGATGAAGCCGTACGCCTGGCGGACGTCGATCTTCCCGTGCGCCCCGATGAAGAGGTTGGAGAGGTCGATGACCGCCAGCTGCACCGTGTCGGGGCGTTTCCACATGAGGGCCATGAGGTTGTGCAGGCGCATTTTTGTCGGTTGTGAGGGGTTAAATTTATTTCATGCACCAAAATTTTTTATTTATTAAATGTACATAATGCCCGTTCTCCACCCCTTTTCTATAGTGAATCGAGGCAGGTTCCCTCTCATGATCAACAGGCGAATGTTCAAAATTGTTTCTCGATTTATATTAGCGAGACACGGATCGCCTCAAGTTTCGGACCAACAATTGAATCAAACATTTAGAAAGTTGTGCAGAGAGCTTAAGACCGGGAATAAGATTCCTAAAGCCCTCCTAGGATCGTATGTCGGGGGGAGCTGTCCATTGTGTGATCCACCATGTCCAAAGCACTGCTATACGGCTGGAATATGTTGGTGCTAGGTGCGTTTTTATTTATTAAATTTGTAAAAGCGCGCTTTCCACTCGGCGCAGAGGGCGTCGCCCTTGTCGGTGCGGAGGTTCTCCAGCTGCTGCTGCCCGAAGATGGCGTTCAGCTCCTCGACCTTGAGCATAAAGTACTGGTGCGGCGTGAACGAGTAGGGCGGCTCGGGCAACCTCACCGGGCGGGTGAAGCCCGTGCAAATGACGAACCGCTCGTGCGAGTTGTAGTTCAGGACGGGGTTGTAGAGCTGGACGGTGGCGTAGGCCGCGCAGAGAATGTAGAGGAACTGGAGCGCGGGCAGCGTGTGGACGTTCTCGAAGACGACGACCCCGCACGCGGGTTGCGCGGCCATGATCGAGGTCAGCGCCGCGTGCAGGTCGCCCTGGAAGATTTCCGGGTTGACCAGGTTGAACGTGTGCGTGACCTCCATCAGTTTCAGCTGCAGCAGGGGTTCCCCGTTGGTGAAGGTGCCCAGGTTCTTGAACGGCGTCTTCGGGCAGGCGATGCCCTCGAGGTAGGCCACCAGGGAAGGGTTGATGCAGACGCCGTCCTGGCGCGGCGAGTGCTGCAGCGGCGAGAGGTGCACCTTCGGCAGGGTGAAGCACAACATAGGTATACGCCCTTATTGGTTTTAAATGGTTGTTAAAAAAAAGAGAGTAGAATATGGAGAAGTTGCAAACGGTGATACCGAGCACGCAAACCACGGTGATTGCGGCGGTCGCCTTCGTCGCCCTCTTGGGGCTCGCGCTCTTCCTCTACCTACGCAAGCGGAAGAAGAAGGACGAGGACGAGGACGCGCCCGTCGAGGTCGCCGAAGTCTTCTTCTTCTTCACGACCTGGTGCCCCTACTGCAAGAAGGCCCGCGTGGAGTGGGACAAGTTCAAGGCGCAGTGGGCGGGGCGGGAACTGAACGGGTACAAGATCCGCCTGGCCGAGATCGACTGCGAGACGAACGTGGCCATGGCGAACAAGTACAACGTGGTCGGCTACCCGACCATCAAGCTGGTGAAGAACGACAAGGTCTTCGAGTTCGACGCCAAGCCCGAGCTGGAGACCCTCAACCAGTTTTTAGCCTCGTGCTTTTGATGGTGGTCCCGTACTCGAACATGGTGCGCCGATGCTCCTTGCACTCCAAAAAGTCGGTCCAGACCGACGCCTTAAGCACCGTTTGGGCCTTGACCTGAATGTAGGCGGGGCACTGTTGGGCCAGCTGGTGGCTTCGGTGGTAGTCGCTCAGCCGATAGGCGAGGTGCATCATCACGTGCTCGACCAACTTGGCCATGTCGGCCTCCTGCAGGTCCGGGTGAAGGTTCTGCTCGACGCAAATGTTCACCGCGAAGATCGTCGCGGGGTCGTGCGCCGCCAAGCAGGCCTCGATGGGGAAGTTGCAGCTGTAGCCGCCGTCCATGTACGTCTTGCCCCCGTAGTTGAGCGGGGTGAACAGCGGGAACAGCGCGCACGACATGCTGATGGCGTCGATGACCTGCAAGTCGGGGAACTGGAAGAGGTCCGTCGACTCCATCGTCGCCACGTTGGTGACGAAGATGTGCAGCTCCACCCCCATGGTGGACAGCGCCTCGCCGATCGTAATGGTCGGCGGAATGTCGCAGCTGTTGAACAGCGGCAGCACCGCGTCCCGGAAGAGGGTCGAATTCACCAGCCCCTTGCTCCCGACCGTGAACTTGATCCATTTGTCCCACGGCCGCTCGATGAAGTACTCGCAGATCGTTTCGATGGGCACCCGAAGGGCCAGCGACGCCCCCAGGAAGGCCCCCGCCGACACGGCGTACAGGGTCTTGATCTCGCCCAGCACCCCCTCCTTGATCGCCGCGTGGAGGACCCCCATCTGGATCATGCCGTTCGGCCCGCCCCCGGACAAGACCAAATGGTTCATTCCTTCCATGGTTAAAATAATATCTTTTAAGTATATGTTTTTAATGAACAAACGGCAAGCGCGGAGGGCTCAAGCGCGGAATGCCATGATCCAACAACGTCGGCAGGCCAGGATTCTAGCGAGGCAGGCCCGAGCCCTGACCCCGATCATCGTCATCGGCGGCTACAAGTGCGCCACCAGCACCCTGACGTGCACCTTCAACGTCGCCAAGAGCCACAACCTCTACAGCAAAATGCCCGACACCGTGCGGACCATCCTCTTCCCCTTCCGCGACAACGCCGCCGTCTTCCCGTCGGCATTTTTCCAGGACATTATCGAGCCGCGGTACGCCTACTCCATCTTTTCCCCAGGCGGCATGTTCCCCCCGAGCGACAAGAGGACCATGAAGCGGCAGGTCTTGGGCGCCCCTGCGGCGGACCTCTTTACCTTTTTCAAAAACAGCATGGCCTCGTTCGAACGCGCCATCTTCTTGAACAACATCGCCCGCATCGACTCCTTCAACAAAACCTACGGGTGCGCCATCGATTACACGGAGCTCGGCGTGCAGACCTTTGACATTGCGGTCAACGGCATCCCGCGCAAACTAATCGCCTTTGACAGCAGCAACCTCGACGCGAACTTTGAAGAGATCAAGGAGGCCATCTATTCGTCTCCCAGGCCCGAGATTAAGCTGCGCTACTGCAACGTGGGGGCCGAAAAATGGTACGCCCCCAAGTACGCCGAGTTCATGGCGCTGGTCAAGAAGAACCTGGTCCCCAAGTCGCGCGTCGAGCAAATCAGGGACCGGGCGGCTTACCATTGAAAGAAAAAATATCCCCTTTTAATTATGTTTACGAGAAAGAATTCGTCCCGTACGCCCCGATCGCGCAGCCAACGAGTCGCAGACCTCTTTAAACTGACGTCCCTCGAGCAGCAGCAAGGGTTGGCTGCCGCCAACGACCTGTACAGCCGACTGTCGTCGATGAAAACGTCCTCGGTCCAGTTCGGGGCCGAAATGATGACCGCGCTCAAAAGCGGCGACGACAAAAGTTTAAAGTATTTCGTAGATCGGTGGTTTTTTACCAACGAAGCGGCCAAACTGAAAACCGCCGTCTACGAGGATGTCATCGATCAACTAGTCGGGCTCTTGAACCCGCAATTGATGAAGGGGGGGAAGCGGTTCACACGCCAGGATTTGTTGAAGCAACACCTGGAATATGCCAGGATCTTGGCGCCCGACATGAACGACACCCACTCGGATTTCAGCCGCATGGTGAGTCGGCCCATCGCCATCCATAGCAGGCTGGCCCCCGTGCAGAGGCACACCTCCCACACACATCACACCTTGGACGAGATCTTAAAGTACCCCTACGACGAAAAACTCGAACTGCTGCAGAAATGTCGGACGGAGTGGCATCATGCGTGCACGCAAAGCATCCACTCCGCGCTAACGGCCACCGGGCGACACCCCACGGTAGCGATGGACCAAGCCCGCCTCCAGGAAGCGCTCGACGCCCTCGCCGCCGCAAGAACGCAAAAGGAAAAGAACCTCTTCCTCGACGCGGCCTTGGAACTAACGTTCCAGCCGCGAGCGGGCGGAACGCGTTTCGTAGGAACAAAAAATAATATGTGGGGGGAATACAAATGAAATGTATCTTTGTGTCCGTCTTCAACAAACCGACCTACGTGGACATGTTTTTCCTCCTGCTAGAGAGTATAACGCTCTACGGGCGGCTGGACGAACACACCCACCTACTAGTTTACACGTCCACCCCTTTCATGAAGCTCATCAAGGAAAACCCCCTCTTCCACCGAAAAATAAAGTTTGAACTCAACGACACCTACAACAATGTAAACAAGGCCTGCACGGCGCGGCTGGACCTCTTCAAGTTGGCGTCGATCCGCAACTACAAGAAAATACTCTACCTGGACACCGACGTGCTGGTAAAGGACGACATCAACAAGGTGTTCGACGTATGCAAACTGGACATCTTGTACGTGCTGCGAGAGGGGCGGATCGACCGAGACAGCCGCTCCGATTTCTGGGGAAAGACCCTGTTTGGGGAGGAGGTTCGCCTCTACAAGGACAAAACCGCCTTTACCAGCGGAATAATGCTCTTCAACAATTGCCCCAACATGCACTTTTTGTTCCATAAAATTAATGAGGACATTGAGCGACGACCTCACCCCTTTCACGACCAACCCCACATCGTCTACAACGCGTTCAAATACAAGCTGTACGACAACACGACCCTGATCCCGCTCGCCGTGAACCGCTGCCAAGATGTTGGCAGCAGCCAAGTCATCCACCATTTCCCGGGCGGACCCGGCAACGCGGGCCACAAAATGGTTAAAATGCGGCAATTTCTCACCAATATCAAGGCGTTGCCGCAAGCAAGCGTTGGTCCAGAAAAGTAAAAAAAATTGGACGTAACCGTGTACGATTCATTAAGCCCCCCTGCGGCAAAGGGATATAGACAGAAGCTGCACCATAATAGGTATGCAGCTTGTGTTGGACTACCGCGAAAAGGCGCTCATCGCCCGCCTCCCCGGTGCGGCGGTGAAACCTCTCGTGCTCGGCGACATTGTCCTCGAGCACGAGGGCGCCGAGGTCATGATCATCGAGCGCAAGACGGGCGCGGATTTGTCCGCGAGCATTTGCGACGGGCGGTACCGCGAGCAGTCGGCGCGGTTGGCGGCGTGCGGCTTGCCCGCGCACCACGTGGTGTACGTCATCGAGGGGTCGCTGCAGGGCCACTCGGTGCCGAAGGAGTCGCTGTTGAGCAGCATGGTGAGCTTGAGCCATCGGTTGGGCTTCACGGTGATGCGCACCGACTCGGTGGACGAGACGGTGGAGTACCTGAACGTGCTCCTGCGCAAAGTCGGCAAGCCCTCCACGGCCTCTTCGGTGGTGAAAAAGGCCAAGAAGGACTCGATCACCCCGAGCACGATCGCCGCGATCATGTTGTCGCAGATCCCCTACGTTTCGGCCTCGATCGCGGAGGTGCTCTTGAACGGGCGCAGCATCGCGGCGTTCACCGAGGACCTCAAGGCCAACCCCGCCATGCTGGACGCCGTCGTGATCAACAAGCGGAAGATTTCGAAAAAGGTCGTGAGCTCGATCAAAGAAATGTTGCTTTGAAATTTTAATTCGGATGTTCTTTGTATATGGATGAGGACGAGCACGTGTATCGTAGTTTAGACGAAGTGTTACCTGAAATAAAAGAGCATATCGATTCTAAAGGCGATATGCGTTCCTTTTATATTGCTATCGGCAAGTATAGATTTGAGTTGACCGTGACACCAAGAGACGATGCCGAATATGTATTTGATATAAATGCATGTATTACGTTTACGTATACCCCTCCTGCCGAAGGCGCTGCCGAAGGCGCTGCCGAAGGCGCTGCCGAAGGTAAACTACATTTAGACTATTATTATTATAATGAAGGCTGCACAACGCAAATAATGCCTCATGGAGTTTTTTTTAAATTTTTGGACAGAATAGCAGAGACACTTGGTGTACCCGAAATAACTCTTGAAGATTATTCATCAAAGGATTTCGACGTGTGTAGAATGTCAATTCCCGTATGGATATTTGCATTGGCAAATAGACCAACATTTTATTCCAGGTACTCGTTCGAAAACCCACAGTTTGACGCTCATATCGCTAGAATACGAAAACAAACAATATTAGAATTTGTATTAAGCAACAGAACAAGTTATAGATATATGCCGATGGGAAAAAGAACCAGATCGATGTCTAAATATTTAAGGGAGAATTACGCTCCTTTCAATGAAAATACGACTGTTCAAGAGGTTGCCGATTTTGTAGTAAAGACGTGCAGTCATGGGTTTAAAAAATTACATAGAACTCCCCGCCTCAAATTTCACCATAAACTTGTACATGATATTGACCGCGCGACCTCGTTATTAAGATTATTAATGATGACATATCAACGGAATGTAGGTGTAGGTATTAGTACGCGTAAACTAGGTCCTAGTGAACGGGGTGGGTCTAAAAGGGCTCATCGAACCATGCGTTAACCCATCGCTTCTTACTCAGAGCTCATGTTACTACCAATAGTACGTCGGGCATTTTGTTAGGCAAGGAACTTAAGGTGATGGTCCGATGGGACTCGCGGCAGAAAATGATACGATGGATTTTCATAAAGACACGTCGTTTGACCTTTATAGAGAGTGACGATTTTCCAGAGGAGGAAAGAACACATGAAACTTTCAAGTATAAATTTTAATTCGGTTGTTCTATGTATATGGAATGGCAGTTTGAAGAAGTTGGTGACCTTTCGTTTGACATGTGCTACGAGTGCTTTTATAGACCCTGTTGAAGAAGAGCGTGAAGAACTTCCAGAGGAGGCAGACAATACTCCCGGGGCAAACATCTATGAGAAAATTTTATTCCTAATATATTATGGTGGAAGCCAAACGTCTACGAGACGGTAGGTCGAAAAGAGTACGAGTATTTAAAATTTGACACAACCCTTTGCAATGGCGAAACTTGGGACGCCGATACCGCCCGAATTACGCCAGGCATTTGCGGCGGCAGTTAGGGAGATAAAAACGCTCTACGGTCCCGATGTGTCCAAGTGTGGAGCAGAGTGCCTTCGCGCGGCGAATGACATTTTAGGACCCGAATTGACGGAGCGCGTGTTCCATGACTTTCTGGTGCACCGACACGCGTCGACCAAGAGAAGGCGCGTCGAACTCGACGTGGAATGCCCAGTCTGCTTTTCTCAGTTCCGCAGCACGGGCAACGCCGTCCCCAAGGTGAACGCCTGCGGCCACACCGTGTGTCTCGGGTGCATCGGGGCGCTTCCCTCGCCTAAGAAATGCCCAGAGTGTCGGGCGCCGATCAAGCTGCCCGCTGAAAACTTGCCCACGAATTTTGCGCTCTTTGGCGCCACGGTGCAGCTTCCATGAACTCTACCTCGTGACCGTTTACGGGTTTTTCCGCCATTGACCCCTTCTCTTAGTGCATTTAGTTATCCAGACCCTTGCTAAAAAGAGCAGAGCGCTGTACTATAAAAACCATAGTGTGCCGAAGGATCCCTCAACGGCAAGTTAAGTTTTTATAGTAGAGACATGTATGAGTATCCAGACCCTTGCTAAAAAGAGCAGAGCGCTGTACTACAAAAACCACAGTGTCCCGAAAGATGGCTTCTCCCTCAACGGCAAGTTGAGGTTGCCCGGGATCACTGAAAATTTAGGCAGGTCGCAGACGTCGACCCCGTTCCGGGGGACTGCCCCGATGGGGCACGGCGGCGGGGCTAGGTATAGAGTGAGCGGGTGGCGCGCTCGCGCGCGAGCTTGTAACGAAAATCAGTATCCTATTTCTATAGTCTCGCAATGCAATGGGACGCCGCAGACTCTGGTGAAACGGTCGGCCATGTCTGCCCGACTATACATGTCTACCCTCTACTGCTGCGGCAATTCCCAAAAACACCCCCCGCCGTTCAGCGCGAGCGCGGTGACCCACGCGAACGGGGCCCTGGCCGCCACCTGCGACGCCGACGTCGATGCAGGGTGCCTCTTCGAGTTACCGGGGCGCCCGAGCTACAACGCGAGCTGCCGCCCTCACGAATCGCAATAAAGTGGTTCTAAAAAGGGGTGCTCCTCGCCGTCGTGGGCGTCGTCGGGGAGGTCAATGTACATGGGGTAAACTTTCCTTTTTCGGCCAGGCCTTCGGTTGGCGAACACCCCGTCTTTGTGCCGTCGTAGAATGTACGGTAAGAGGTCCGGGCGGCCCTCGACAAAGTACGGGTGGGTGTAGCCGATGTAGGTCTTGTTGTACTTTTTGGTGACGAGCGTGAACCCGTAGTACGTCACTTGCCTGGTGATGCAGGAGAACCGCCTCCGCTCCTTGTCGGAGTCGTCCCTCTCCCGACAGATGTAAAGGACCCCCATGTCAAAGAACGCCTCCTTCTGGGCCATGGCATCCGCATACATTTTAACTATAAATCGAGCCGCCATGGTGGGTTGTGTCCAAGTTGGAATTTACAGGCCTCTTACTATTTCCTAAATTCCCATAAAAGGGAGTGAAGCCTTCAACCCCGACCTGGATCGGGAAAGCGGGGGGCTGGCTTTGCGCCGATGAGGTGGGCGTAGTCGACGTTGTGGGCGTAGTCGACGTTGTGGTCGTTGTGGGCGTCGTCGACGTTGTGGGCGTCGTGTAGACGGCTTTGCCCGTGGCGGGGTTCAGACCAAAGACGAACAAGAGCACCGCCGCGATGGCGGTCATCAGCATGAAGGGGATGAACACGATGATCCACGAGACGATGCTCATGTCGTTGTTGCAGAGCGTGTTGAGGAGGAGCGTGAATATGATCCCCACCACCATTTTGATAAAGGCATTGTTGTAGTCGGCCTTGTAAACGTCGATCGTGACGTGGCAGGAGGCGAAGATGAGGTAAATGAGTGCGGGCATGCACAAGGATGGAAACATTATACATTCACGCGTGAATAAAAAAAACTAACGCTTGCGGCAGAGGCGGTACTTGGTTTCGATGGGGCGGGTGGTGGACAACATGGAAATGTTGGGGTCCGCGGAACTTTGTACTAAATCGGGGAACGTGCAGGTGATGGGCTTTTCGACCATGACGGTTAAGAGGTTGGCCTGGATGAGTTTGCGGTACTCGTCAATGGTCAAGGTCCCGTAGTACTTGTTCAAGAGGTAGTGCGGCGGCGGCGCGGGGACGATCGAGTCTTTGCTGTAGAGCGAGTTCAAGAGGGCGTACCTCTCAAATTTAGAAGAGTTGTCTAAGGAATTGTCGGACAGGAGCGACGCGGCGGCGCACTCGGGGCAACAGAACGAGCCGTAGACCACGTACTTGCCGTTCGTTTTACATTTAGGGATGTAAAAGGGGGAGGTGTCGTAGGGGCAGGTGCACCAGAAACAGTCGGCCCGGGTGTTGACGTCGTTCTTGTGCAGCAGGGCGCTGAGCGTCCGCACCTGCTGGTGCAGCGAACTCGCGTCCGTCGCCTCCAACTTCATGTGGTTCGTGTCGTTGAGGTACGGCTCGATGGCGTCCACCTTTTGCAAGATCGTCGGCTGGATGTCCGCGGAGGAACACTTCAAGTGGACGATGATGTTTTGGACCGCGGCTTCTTTCACGGGGGGAGTGTCCACCATGTCGACGATTTTGCCCCCCTTCGGCTTGCGCCCCCTCTTTTTATGAACTTTATCCATTTACATACCCCATTAAACCCCGATTTAAATCGGTTTTACAATGTATAGTGCGTCATTTCCAAGTACCGGGCCTCTCGGTCGCCGACGCGGCGGTCCTTGAACTTTTTAGCGTAAATTTGGTTTTCTAAGCGGACTACGGCCTCGTACCGCGCGCAGCTTTCGGGCTGCTTCATGAGCTCGTGCAGCCCCGCCACTTCGGCCTTGGTGTCCGGGGTGGAAATCGCCTTCTCGTAGGCCGCCCGGATGTGCTGGTAGGACTGCTGCGCCGTGTCGTCGACGGGCAACTTTTTCCCCGAGTACTTGTACAGCGCGTTCAACTTGTTCTGCGCCGCGTGCAGGGCCGACATTTCGTAGGACGTTTTGTGCTGGCGGTACTGCGTGCTGTACGGCACGACTTCCTCAAATTGCACGGCCATCGCGCAGGCGCCCGAGCACTTCATGTGCAGCGTTCGGCGGTGCACGTTGAACTCGACCCGCCCCTCGGTGCTGCAGAGCGGGCACTGCTTGCGCACCATGCGTTCGTAGTCGGCCTTGCACTTGTAGTAGGTGGCCAGCTGCGTCGACCGTATCACCGTGGTTCCGGCGTACTCGACGATGAAACTCATTTTATATAAGAAGAGGGGTTTATTTGTTCCGAATAACGAGGATGAACTCCTCCATGTTCATGGTGCCCATCGAAGAGTTGCATTGCTGGCAGATGGGGCGGAGGTTGGCGACCTCGGTCTTGCCGCCCTTCTTCGAGGCCAGGACGTGCCCGCAGTGGTAGTGGCTCTGGTAGATGGTCGCGTGGTCGCAGGCGTAGCACTTGGTCGCCCCCTTGTCCATGCCGACCCACTTGTCCCACACCAGGCGTTTCATCGTCTGGTTGATGGTTCGGTGCCCGCCTTTCCCTTGGAACACGGGAAGCACCGCCCGATCGCTGAGGTACTCGGCGAAGTTGCAGTTGATGATCGGCATGATGTGCCCGACCGTGATGCAGTGCGTCTCCTGCTTGTAGCAGGTGGACCAGTCGCAGGCTCGGCTGAAGGCCAGTTGCGCCGTCTCAAGGTCCTCTTTCAACGCCTTAAACTCGGTAAAGGAGGCGAAGTAGGGCTTGGCCGCCTCCATGAACTCCTTGACCGTGTAGAGCGTCGGGTGGACCGCGCTCTCGCTGTGTTTCTTTTTGAACGGGTGGGCCTCCAAGTAGGCGACGACCTCCTTCAAGTAGAGGGCCTTGTCGATGCTGAGCGAGACCATGTTGGCGTTTTTGAACGAGTCGTAGTTCAGCTCCCGGAAGAGGTGGTGCAGCTCCGTGTCGGACGCGATGGCGTAGACGATGACGCGGAAGGCGCAGCACCCCTGCAACTCTTCGGAGGTCAACCGCTTGACCATCTGAACCCGGTGCTGCCCGTCCACCAAGTAGAGCTGCGGCGGGGTGGCGAAGAGCACGGTGGCCATGACGATCGTGTTCTTAAAGCGGCAGAACGATGGGTTCGCGCGGTAGGAGGCGAGCATCTGTTCTACTTTCTCCTGAATCAAATCCCCCTGCATGAACGGGTCCACGGTGGCGATCGCGCCGAGGTTCGACGCGGGCACCACATATTCGACCACCGTGTCGGAGGCATACTCGGGCTTCGGTGTCCCCTGAGGGAACGCGCTCCGGGTGAATTGCTCCAACTTCATGGTTGTGGAAAGAAGAGTTAGTTTTAAATTTATTGAACGCCCAAAAATGACCGTTAAAAAAAAAATCTACGCAAATATTATAATGGCCGAGTTTGAACAAACGTTTGGATCCGCTCGTAAAGTATGGAACGGCACGGCGAAGAAGACGAATGGCGGATTGACCCGCGACAAGTTGATGAAGAACAAGAACGGCCGAATCGTTTCCCGCAAAAAACATGCGTTGGGGTTAAAGCAGTTGCAGATATTGAGGAGCATGGGGTATACCACTCAGAAGGGCAAGTTTACTCTTTTCCGGAAGCAATAAGTTTAGCGCACTTGTCCGAGGCCCGCGTCAAGGCCTCGCTCACTTCGGGTTCGTGGTAGGTGTGCCCGCCCTTGACGAATTCCAACGAACACACGTTCAATTTAGAACAAACTTTGTAGGCGATTTCGGCGGGGGTGACGACGTCGAACCTCCCGTTGACCATGAAGGTCGGAATCTTCTTTATTTTGTGCAACCCCTTGTAGATGGTGTTGCGGGGCACGAAATAATGATTGGCTTCGTAGTGGTCCCCCACAATGGACAACGTGAAGTCGTCGGCGTAGGTGCTCTTTTGCGGCGTGCTGATGACGTGGACGGACGCAGGGTCGGCCAAGAGTTTGACGAGCTTGCGCCGCGTCGCGGTGGCCTTCCCCGCCAAGACCCGCGTCACTTGCTTGGTTTGGCCTCTTTTAGGAATAAGTTGGTCCATGGCGGCTTTCTTGTCGGGGAAAACGGCGTCGAGCACGTCCGTGTCCCCCGACAGGTCGTAGACGCCCCTCAAGATCAACGCGACCACCCGGGTGGGGTACTTGATCGCGTAGAGCATCGCGAGGCTTGTGCCCCAGCTGCCTCCTGCCAGGACCACCTTTCGGCCAAGCGTCGCCTGGATGGCGGCAATGTCCCGAAGAAGGTAGGGTGTCGAATTTTTTTCCAGGTGGTTGCGCGGGGTGGACCGCCCACACCCTCGCTGGTCCATCAAGATGATGTTGTAGACTTTGGGGTTGAAGAGGCGCCGAAGCGGCGGGGTGGTATGGTCCCCTGGTCCGCCGTGCAAGTAGATGACGGGGATTCCGTCCAGGTTGCCGGACATTTCGTAGTAGACGCGGATCGGGGTTTTGTCCCTCAACCGCCCCGCGTTCAAAAAGAGTTGCCTTTTAGGAGAGATCGGCGGGTACATACATATACCGTTATATTTTAAAGCCCGCCCAGTCCCCCTCCGTGTCGGGAAAGGTCGTGTAGACGTTGGTGGTCGTCTTAAAGAGTCGCTGGAGAAGGTAGTAGACCCCTTTCGCTACCATCATGCTGGCCAAGATCGACACCAGCAGCACCACCTCGCGCGTCTCGCGCGACTTGGTTTCGACCATGTGCTTTACCTGCACGATGGCGAGGGTCACGAACATGAGGTTGGCGCAGTCGGACCACGCGAGGACCGAGCTGCTTTGCTGGTTGAGGTAGTAGGTCTTGCGGTTGTTGAGGCTGACCGTCGACTGCGCCAGGCGGCTGTTGTTGAGCGCGTCGATGAGCGAGTTCAGCTCGGCCAGGTAGAGTTTGCTGTAGTTGCTCGCCGAGATCGACACGGCCTTGAGCGAGTCCAGTTTCGCGCCGAGCTCCTTCATGCGGGTTCTGAAATTCGCGACAAACTCTTCTTTCGCCGCGGCCGCCTCCTCTTTTAATTTGGAAGGGTAGGTCCCCAGCGACATGTAGTAGGCCCGCTCGGCCTCGGCTTTGGCCGCGGGGGCGTCGGCGGCGTTCCCCTGCGCGCGAAGCATCTCGTAGTAGAGGTCCATGGTTTTCTGCTGGTTTGCCTCGGTCGGGCCCACCGACTGCTTCGCCTGAACTTGCGCCGTGAGCTGCTGCAGTTGGTCCGATACGTACGAGGCGTCCACGGTCATACATACTACCTTAGAAAAGTTAATCTTTTGGTTTTGCGCTTCAACGAACTCGGCGGGTCCGACGGGTCCGACGGGTCCGCTTTCGGCGAAGCCCCCCTACGAAGCGATGATGGATAAGTTTAGACTGTTTAGACTCCCAAAATATATCCAAACAACCGATTACTATTTTGAACATATTAGTTTCTGAACACCTTCCCCGTCGTTGTCCGCTTAGAACACGAGTCATCCCGTTCGTGGAGCGGGTCCCTTTGTAAAAATTCTTGTACCCTTGATAAATGATGCGGTCGACTTGGTCGACTTGGTCGCTGCTCACTTTACTATACATATTGTCCTTGTTGGGTGTGTCGCGACTAACCCGGTAAGTTGCTGTGCGGTAGATGTGCTAAACGGATACTCGAAATTGTCACCTACGTCAACCTCCACAAAGTCCTCCATACTTATAGATAATATTTTATCTGGCGCGCGTTGCGTAACTTTCGCCCGCGGAGAACCCCGACGTAGTCGGCAATGTGACCAACGACGTCGTCGGGCAATCGACCGCGGACCCGCATCAAGGCCCGGGCATACCTTGCCGTCTCCTCCAAGAGCCGTTCTATGTTTTCCAGGACAAATTTTCGCCCCTTCCCCACCTGTTTCCGGAGAGCGGCCTTGGATATGTACCCTTGGCGGTTGCTGACCGCGCCGTTGAGGATGAGCCAGACCGCGTAGTAGAAGAAGTAGAATCGGTCGTTGTAGGACAACTGCATGGTGCAGACCCGCTGCAACGGCGTGAAGCCCTGCGGGTCGGGGGCGGTGATCGACGCGCCCACCGAGTGCAGCCAGACCATCACCTCCATGTGGTACATGGTGGCCGCGGCGTAGAACGGCGTCTGCCCGTTGGTCGTGACGTGGACCGACGCGCCCTCTTGGACCAGCCACTGGGCGACGGCCAAGTTGCCGTTCTTGCAGGCGTGGTATAGAGGGTTCGCGCAATGAAGGTACTCCTGCCCAACGGCGCAGACCCACTTCGCCACGGAGAGGTGGCCGAGCACGCAGGCCGTGTGCATAATGTCCAGGTACCGTTGCGCGGGGAACGGGTGGACCGACACGAGCCAGTCCGCGAGTTGCAGGTGCGCAAACCGACACGCCAGAACCAGGGCGTCCTCGTCGTCTCGGTTGGTCAGGGAGAGGTCGACGCCGACCTGGTGCAGCCACCGCGCGCACTCTGCGTGCCCGCGCATGCACGCGTAGAGGAAGGGGGAGTTCCCGTTGACGTCCGCGGCGAGGTCGACCTCTTTTGAATGAAGGAACTGCGCCACCATCAGGTGCCCATGTTTGACGGCCGCGCTGAACGGCGTAATGTTGCGGTCGTTGCCGCTAGAATAGTCGACCCCCTGCTCGACCAGCCACCGAAGTAGGTCTAGGTTGCCGTATTTGCTGGCAATGTAGGCCAGCGTTTGCCCGTTCACGCGGCGGTGCAGGACCCGGGGAGGCCACCGTTGGACGGTCGAGAGGGGCAGGCCTGCCATATATGGTTGTATGTTTTTCTAAATTTACCACACCCAATCTTCCAGCCAGGCCTCCGTCTGGGCAAGGTCGGCGGGCTGGTTTTTAAGGGTGCATTGGTCTACCAGAAAGGCAAACACGTGCGGCAGCGCCTCTAGAATGGGGTCGAGGTAGGGTTCCGCCACGTAGTACTCCTGGTAGGATCGAACCACCGAGTACACGTGGAATACGTCCCAGTAGTAATGGACGTAGGCGGGCCTGAAGACCACCGGGTAGTACGGGCGGTTACGGAGGTCGTACACTTCTTGTTTGATGCGCCCGACGCGCTCTTCCTTCTGGGCGAATCTCTCGGGCGAGAAGTGCATGTACTTTGCCGGAGTCAGGAACATTTTAGAAATGAGGAAGCACGCCGTGGTGGTCAGCGGGCAGTTCCCCGTGGTGGGGAAGGTCCTGGACGACGCCAGCATGATGATCGCCAACATAAAGTCCTTTACGGCGTCGTCCTTGGGGGCGACGACGGTGTTGTCCACGAGGCACGCCGACTGCGCCATCTCGATCATCGAGGGGCACTTGTCGAAAAGCGAGAGCATCAGGTACGCCGGAGGGTTGTATTTGTCTCGACCGATTTTCACAATAGTCCCCCTAGGAATGTGGGCGCAGTTCATGACGATGGCGTACCCGTTTCTCGAACAGGGGTCGATCGGGGTGAAATAGGCAGCTACGAGCGCCTCGGGAGACACGATCGGTTCGCAGTCCCCCAACGTGAGGGCCATCTCATCGAGGGTCATGGCCTGCATTTTTTGAGGGTTATGGGCTTTTTGAATTTGACTTTTTTGTCTTTCGTTTCTTCTTTGCTCTCGGGGAAGCCGCTCTCGGGGAAGCCGATCTCGAGGAAGCCGATCTCGGGGAAGCCGCTCTCGAGGAAGCCGCTCTCGAGGAAGCCGATC
>Ga0214923_10000741_pt1 | contig 48589 bp, 65 predicted proteins | sample LL1510_MetaG_FD_177993 | JGI IMG/M metagenome (GOLD analysis project Ga0214923, IMG submission 177993) | Freshwater microbial communities from Lake Lanier, Atlanta, Georgia, United States - LL-1510 | ecosystem: Environmental > Aquatic > Freshwater > Lake | place: USA: Georgia | collected...
TCATGATACCATTATCATTGTTTCTGCCTGCTCGCAGACGTCCTGCAATATTCCGACGCCCAGTTGTGCCCACCGCAGTCCCGCAGATTGCCACCAGTAATTTTGGTGGCATAGGCAATGACATCATCAACATTGGGGGTGGTGGCGTTGGGCCACCTGGCCCACCAGGACCTGCTGGTCCCCCAGGGCCTCCCGGACCACCTGGTCCTGCTGGCAATCTGGCCAGCAATGTTCCGGTGACCATAGTCAGCACCACTCCCTTCACTGCCAACAGTGCCCAATATTTTCTGGGCGTGGATGTGGCAGGTCCAGTCACACTGAACTTGCCGGTCAGTGTGACTGGTAAAGTTTATGTGATCAAGGACATCGACGGTGATGCCACCACCAACAACATCAACGTGGTGCCTGCTGGTACCACCATTGACGGTCAGGCCAATTATGTCATCAACCTGGACTATGGCAGCATCACAGTGGTGTTTAATGGCACTGAATGGAACGTGACCTAAAATGTCCTATAACGCGCCCATCACATCAAATGTCAAATACGGTGTAATGCGTCCGGGCAATAACCTGATCTCCAGCGATGGGATAGTCAGTGTGGTACCTATTGCGCTGCTGAATCAGGCATATTTTTACAGCACAGTCACACAGACCAACCCTGTGGCCGGTGCTGTGAATATTGTCAGCTTCAACAACGCAGCCATTAACGTGGGCATCACTCTGGTGGCTGGTACGCAGATCACTGTGAGTAAAACTGCCAATTATAATTTTCAATTCGTATTGCAGATGGATAAAACCGACGGCGGCACCGATTTGGCAGACATCTGGTTGGTGCGCAACGGTGTCAACTATCCAGACACCAACTCTCAAATTTCTGTTACTGGGGGATTGGGGGTTCTGGTGGCCAGCTGGAACTTTACTCTGGCGCTTAATGCAGGAGACAATATGCAAGTGGCCTGGCAGAGCACCGACACAGCCATGAGATTATTAACTACTCCTGCCCAAGTGGCTCCGGTCAGACCAGTGACCACCAGTGCCAGATGCACCATTATACAATTATAAAGGAATAGACCATGTACGTCAGACCCCGAGTTTACCCCAACGGACAACCCATACCAGCATCACTGCCCGACAGTTACCAGCCTGCAGTCTACGGCAATGCCCCTGCCAACCAATTCTGCAGTAATTGTCAGCATTTTGATTTAAGATCATATTACTGTAACAAATGGTCGGCCCGAGTCAAACCACGCTACTGGTGTGCTGGCTGGCAGCAGCATGCCGGCATGATGAATGGTCATGGCAGTGGTGCCCTGGCAGATGACGACAGTGCCATCAAAGTCACAGTGCCACTGATGATCAGACTGCTGGAATATGCCAAAGAAGATGCCAAAACCGATATGGCCTTGCACGAGCTCACTGAAAATCTCATTGACCTCAGTGAAGAAGGCGATGTGTTAAACATGAAAAACTACGATGAAATCGTGGGTGGTGAGATGGAAACTCCAGACAACACTGACAATACCGAAACATCAGACACTAACACACAAAAAGTTGTTCTGGAAATTAAATTAAAAGGAAAATAATCCATGGCTTACCTATCAAATCCAGCAACCACCACCGACTACGGCGTCATCGTAGTGGGCAACAACGTCAATGTGGATGGCAACGGTGTGGTGTCTATTCCACAAAGCGTCAGCACCACTGCCAATGTGACATTTAACAGCATCACCGTGGCAGGGGCCACCGACACTGGCAATCTCAGTGTGGGTGGTTTGCTGACTGTCACAGGCAACGTCAGTGCAGCCAAGGTTTTTGACAGCAACCTCAGAGTCATCAGCAATGTGATGCCGGTAGCCGGCACCGGCATCAGCATCAGTAATTTAACCAGCACTGGCCCCACAGCAACTTTTACCATCAGTGCCACTGGTACCACTGTCATCAACACCACCACTGTCACAGCCAACTACACTGCCACTGCCACTGACGAGTATATTGGGGTCAACAGCACCAATAACATCACCATATCATTGCCGGCTGGTGTCACAGGCAGAACCTATACCATCAACGATGAACGTGGTCCTGGACTGGGCAGAATCACCATCTCGCCCAATGGCAGCGAAAAGATCAATGGTTCCAACAACTACCAGATTACAGTGGCATATGCCAGTGTGACTTTGGTTTTTAACAGCGGCGCCTGGCGCATAATTTAATTTAGGAGCAGAAAATGGCATATAATTCACCACTGGCATCAAAAACCAAGTATGGCGTAGTAGAAGTAGGAGCCAACATCAGTGTCACCACTGGTGTTGTTGATATACCTCAGAACATCAGCACCACTGCCAATGTGACATTTGGCAATATTTCATCTACTTTTGATGTGTTTGTGGGCAACACCATAAATGTCATCAATGACATAACCGCACTGGGCAACATCCGAGGTGGTCAGTTGTTTGACAACAACAATCGAGTCATTACCTCGCTGACTGCCGGAGAAAACATCACCATCACCGGTGCTGCGCCCAGTCTGACCATAGCAGCATCAGCCAGCCCCAATGTGACCACCCGGTTGATCACTCAGGCTGACAGTCCCTACACTGCCCTGGCATCCGACTATTATATTGGTGTCAGAGCCAACGCTGCAGTGACCATCAATTTGCCAGTGGGCGGCGCCGGCAACACTTATGTGATCAAGAGTGAAGTCACCAACACTGGCAACATCACCATTGTGCCCAACGGTGCTCAAACCATCGAAAACACCAGCAGTTACGCCATCATTGCCGATACTGATGGCAGCGTGACACTGATCTTCCGTGGCACCAACTGGAACGCAGTCTAAGGAAAAATCATGGCATACACCAGACCACCAGCAGTGACCCGAGCAGGACAGGGATTGAAACAGACTCCCCTGCCACCCACGCAGGCCATAGCACCTGTGGTGCTGGATGCTGAAATAGCCACCACCACTACCCTAGGTGTGGTCAAGATTGGTGCCAATATATCAGTCACTCCCGATGGCACCATCAGTGCCACCGGTGGCGGTGGCGGTGGTCCCAGTTATGCTTTTGGCGTCTGGACACCTGCATTGGTGCCCAGCCCCACCGGCAGCATCACCATCAGTATACGCAATGCCCGATATGCCAAGGTGGGTCAATTGGTGACCTGCACTTTTGACATTAGAATTACTGCTATCACAGGTGGTTCTGATGACAATAGAATCACTGCTATCACAGGCGGTTCTGATAAGCCAATAGTACTGACCGGACTGCCATTCACCAGCATCACTGACACTGGTTCAGTGGGATCGGTTCTGATTTCCTACTACAAAGACTTTGATAAAAATGTCAATTATCTGGGCGGCACTGTTATATCTGCCAGCACTTCGGCCACCATGTGGTATCAGCAGAACCCTGGTCAGAGTTTGACCAATCTTGTCATAGATAATGTCAAAGTTGGAACCATTCTGGTGGGCACAGTAACTTATATGAGTGCAACTTAATACAAGGAGAATTTAAAATGTACAAACGAATCACACACAATATTGTAGAAGAACATTACGATCACCCCGCAGTGGTTCCCGGCAATGTCAAAATTAAAAGTTCTAAAATTGCTTACAATCCTGCATTGACACCATTGCAGGCAGAAAGCGTAGCCAAATGGGCAGAGTTCAGCTGGAGAGTGCGCAATCTCATAACCAGCACTTTCGTTAATCCCAAAGAAGTAGAATATACCACTGCCCGCGTGATTGCAGACATTCAGGACCTGGGACAAACATTTGGCAAATACTTCAGCACACAAGACACCACCAGATTTGTTGAATCGCTTACCACTGTGTCAGTGGCATTGCTGGGAATTGTGGACAAGATCAAGAGCAAGTCAGACACCACTGCTGATGTAACAAAACTACGTGGCGATGTGGATCAACTGGCCAACTTCTTGTCCAGCAAGAGTTCGCATTGGCCCGCCGGTGCGGTTAACACTATCATCAATCAGGTCTTGGATCTGTATATATTGCAGGCAGACCACCTGGAAAAAAATGAAAGAATTCAGGCTGATTCAGCTGGCAACCGAGCCTATCGTATCATGGCAGTCAATCAGGAAAATGGAGACTCCAGTTTTGCTGACATTTTTGCCACTGGTTTGGCAGCAGTTTAAAAAATATCTGATCAAGGAGATTTAAGAAAATGTACAAAAAAATACAACACAACATAGTTGAAGAACATTTTGATAATATTGCTGCATATCAGTGTGGTGGCAATGCCAATGTTGCCATGACTGCACGTCACATTGGTGCTGATTTGTTTTCTTCCATTGCACCTGAAAACACTCCATCTGCAGTGGCATTCAGGGAAGCGTCCAGAGTTTATTCTACCCAAATTTTGATGTATCTGAGAAGTTATCTTGTTGCCAAGGTCAGCGGCAACATTGATGAATCGGTTGCAATTAAACAGGCATTTGATCAATTTTATCCATTGGCCACCGGTAGGACATTTGGAACCTTGATTTCCCCTGACGAAGGAAATAAATTATCCAGTTCCTTTAAAATCTTAATTGATGGGTTCATGACATTTATTGATAAGGTTTCTGAAGGCAAGGATCTTGGCGATGCCCTGGCAACCATACGGAATCATTATGAGGATTATTCTAAATCATTAAATTCGGTGTTTTCAAATTGGAGTTCGGTTATGCTTAATGATTTGTGGCGTGAGGTATCAGGAACTCTCGTTGATCAAATTAACTCCAGGATTAAGAAAGACTGGTCGTCTGATCAAACAGCATTTGGCCGACTGTACGAACTACTGGTGTCAGGCACAGCAAGGAATTCCGGGTTTGCAGACATAATATCCAAGGGGTTCATACAGAGAAATACTTTTAGATTTGAGACAATGTACTAAGAGACGATTATGGAACCATTGGACCCCAGGGCATTAGAAATACTACGTATGGCCCGCGAACTGGTGATAAATGAACACACTGATCGCAGAGCAGAAATGCATAATCAGTGGTTAACTGAGTCAAGCGAGCTCTGGCGAACACGCAGAATTCGCTTGGCTTATCCACCGATCCCACCATATCCCACAGAAAATGACATTATTGCTCGTGCTCGGGTTCTGCTGGATTTTGTGGAAAAATCGCCTGCAGTAGCAGACACACCAGTGCCAGTTGTGGAAAATGCGCCACCGGTGAGCGAGGTAAAATCAGTGGATGTTCTAGCAGTGCCCCCATTGGCACCCTTAGTAATTATTGAGCCAGATGGTCCTCCAGAATCCAAACAGCCGGTTACCCCTACACCAACTGTGCAGGAGTTGATGGATTATATGAAAGAAGCCAAGGCGGCAGAACCCGAACCCACAGGCATACTGCCGTCTTTGCTTAAAAAGATAGAAGAAATACGTGGATCCAGGAACAGCAATGCTGAATGAGTTTCCCATCGGTCAGAGTCAGCCCGACGGTCGTGATCATGTGTATCGGCGATCAGGGAGTACTCTGAGAAATGCTGTGGATCTTAGGTCCTGGGATTCTCTGATAGAAGATCAGCATCTGTTGGGCAGTTGCTCGGGCAATGCCATTACCAACAGTTATGAATTGCAGGTGAAACAGCAGTATCCTGATCAGTTTGTTGAATTGAGCAGATTGTTTGTTTATTACAATGCCAGACTATTAGAAGGCTCAGAAACAACGGATTCAGGAATAACCACACTGAGGAGTGCATTAAAAAGCCTGCAGCAATATGGTGTTTGTAAAGAAGAATTGTGGCCCTATCAGCGTGCTCTGGTTAATGTGCGGCCCACAGATGCCTGCTATCAAGAAGCCAAACCCAGGACCATTACCAATTATCAAAGACTGAATGATAACGCAGACACCCTGGATGCACTCAATCAGAATCTGCCAGTGGTCATAGGCATGAGTATATACCCAGGATTTGAAGATCTGAGATCCAACAATGCAACAATTTCTAGACCTGACGACAACACTGAGTCCGAGGGAGATCATGCCATGGTACTAGTGGGCTATGATCTGGATAAAAAATTGTTTCTGGCCAAGAATAGTTATGGCATTTTTTGGGGAGCCGGTGGCTATTGCTGGATAACTTTGGATTACGCTGAAAATAATATTTTTGAACGCTGGATTTTTGAAATATCACCACAGGCTCTACCACTGACCTGAGCCCTGCCAACTGAATTCGAAACTATAGTCAGGCCAGGTAAAATTGTTATAGTTTTGGTCGGGTTCTTGAACGAACGCATATTGAAAATCTGCAGTCCATGCACCAGTGTCATCAATACTGAACTTGTGTGTGGCTCGGTAATTGCAGACCAACCGATTGCCCCACTCGCGCAGGTCGGCTTCGGGTTCGTAACGGATCGTTATGTCATATGGACCCAGAGCTCTCCAGTAATTTCTCAACAAGGGCCAGATTTCGTTGACCACACTGTCTGCAAATACATTGATGTTGGGTTTGATTATCTGATAATCAAATTGTTCATATTCAATTGTCGCTCTGATATTTTTGGTGTCATAATGCAATTCATACATTTTTAAAAGATCCGGACGATCTATACCAAAAACTTTTTCTGAGGTATGTAGGTGCTGTAGAAACATCAGAAAAGATTTCTGTCTGATCATTCGGTGTAATTTGGTATTGTTTAGTTCGGGAGTGCACCAGGCAGCTTGGAAATTGTAATCGCAGATGTTAAATTTCTTACCGTCCATGACTACTTCCGACCCTGGGCTCAGCATCATGGTAATCCCTGGACTGATGTTCAACAACCAATTACGAACTCTCCAGGCAAAAGTAAAGGTATCAGCCACAGCCTGACAGTCTTCAGACGGGAACCCAATGATCCAATTGGTACTATTTTGTATGCCCACATTGTGGCCGTCCCTGAGATTGGCTTCCATGGCTTCGACTTTGACAGCTTTTTTCATGTCGTCCAACACACGCTGACTGCCGCTCTCGACTCCATAATTGAGTTGGTGGCACCCGCTGGCAGCCAGATCCTTAAAATAATCCAGGTCCATACGACCGTCACAACGACTATATCCCTGCCAGCGTATCTTTAATCCGCGTTCCACCACCCCCAATGCAAACGCTCTGAGTTCTTTTAAATTACCATTGACTAAACTGTCAATAAACCACACAAAGTCAATGCCATGACATCGGTATTGATGTTCGATTTCGTCTAAAACAGTTCCTGCCATTCTGCCACGGTATTTCCAGAAATGAACTTCAGTGCAAAATACACATTTGGCCACACACCCACGACTTAATTCACTACTGATACCATTGGGCATCTGGTATTCGCCCAGATCGTATGTACTATAATCTGGAAATGGTAAACTGTCCAAATCTAATCTGGTTTTGGGCGCAACCAGTATTTTCTCAGGTATCGTGTCACCAGTTTCAACACTGTCTAGTATTTGTAGCAGCAGTTGTTCGCCTTCACCCTGTACCAGATGATCATAAAATTTTTCAGTGAATCTGCTGGGACTACCAGCCTGTGGACCACCAGCAATGATTTTTGCATCCGGTAGTAGTTTGCGCAGCCTTATGCTCATCCAGTTACTGACAATTTCATTAGTGTAATACAGGCAAAACCCTATGACGTCTGGCCGCTCGCTGACAATTTTCTCAATGTATTCGTTTAGCAATGGTTCCAGGTAAGGGTGAATTTCCTTCATGTAAAATTCACTGGGCCACATCCATTCTCTGCTGGGGTCCCAGTAATCAATGGGCGCAGTTTTTTTCAGAGCATGCCAGGCCTTGATATTGATGTCATAGATTTTAGTCTCGTAACCAGCAGCGCGGGTCACTCCAGCCAGTCTGCTTAGATTATAGGGTGGAAAGTACACACCCCATTCAGGTAACATAATTAATGTCAGCCGTGTTTTTCTTGTGACTTCATGAAATTCTATGGGTACCAGATTGGCCTGAGGTTTTTTTCTGGCCATGTCCATCATGGATCTGACCATGACCCAGTCTTTGCTGTTGGGGTCTGCAGCAATATTGGTGGTGTCTTTTTTAGTTTCGGGAACTATGGGAATGATGATGGTCATATTCAAATATTTACTTGACTTTTGTTGTCTGACAATTTAAAATACCGGTATTATGAAAATTAATTTAATCTCAGATCTTCATTTGGAGTTCGGTGATCTGGAACTGCCGGGTGGGGAAGTTCTGATTATTGCAGGCGATGCCTGTGAAAGTCGTACCTTGTCCAAGCACAAATACAATCCCGACCAGGACCAGGATGATAGCTCAACTGGCAAACGCATGGACCGCGCCGCACGTTTTTTCTGGGAAGAATGTGCAAAGTATCAACACGTGCTGTATGTCATGGGCAATCACGAACACTATCACGGCAAATTCAATCGGACCGCTAATGAGCTCAGGGCATGTCTGCCGGAAAAGGTTCAGTTACTGGAACAAGACACTGTCATCATCGACGATGTGGTATTTTTGGGTGCCACCATGTGGACTGACTGTAATCGTGGATGTCCTGTGACCATGGAAACTTTGAAGTCCGGTATGAATGATTACCGAGTTATCACCTGGGACGGCGGTGGTTATAGAAAATTGCATCCTCGCGATACCGCCAAAATTCATCAGCAGACCAAGGATTGGCTTCGAGGTCAGCTGCAAGAGCATCAGGATCGAAAAGTGGTGGTCATCACACACCATGCTCCCAGCGATCTTAGCATTGCGCCCCCATACCGCAACGATCTTTATCTGAATGGTGGATATCGTAGCGACCTCAGTGGTTTGATTCTGGATCATCCACAAATTCAGTATTGGGTGCATGGACACACTCACGATCCATTTGATTATGCCATTGGCGACACTCGTATCATATGTAATCCCCGTGGGTATGTGGGGCACGAAAGTCGTCCTGATGAATTTGATCCCAGCGAGGGATTTGAGACGTAAAAAATCACATTATTAAAAATATAATTGATAAAATTTAAAATCTCAGAGCATAATATAAAATGAATTTAGATTTTTATAATCACGATTTCTTTTTTATTTGTTACCCATTGGGGTCTGGTGGGCAGCATTTTGGAAATTTGGTTTCTTTAGATCGTAGTTTTTGCCCTGTGGGTTATGATAGCCACAATGATTATATAGTTGCTGTTAACAGTGAATATGATAACATTTCTAGAAAAGATGCACATGTGGCATTGTCTAAATCTATTGAAATATTTAAAACTGAAAAATTTCTAAAAAATTTATCTCTCATAGGTAACAACTATAATAAAAGTATTTGGCCAATGCATTTGAGTTATTTAAATTGCTTTGATGATGACGGGATGTTGTTCAAATCTATGCGAAAAAAACGCATGATAGTGTTTACATTTCGTACCGAATTGTCTAGAAATTTTTTGAAGGTTAGGCTTTCTAAATTGATTGGGAAAACTATAGATAATGATATGTTTGCTTGGGGAATATTTGACACTCAAATCTTTTATTCTCGAGAATATATCATGAAAACTTTTGATTTTAAAGATCAAGATATATATGAAATTGAAATTAGTCAGCTATTTAACGAAAATATAAGTCATTTATTGGCTGATTTAAATAAATCATTTGATTTGAATATTCCGTTAATGGAATCGGAAGCACTGCATAGAAAATGGTTGAAAAATATAGTAAAATTGTAAATTTTGTAAACTAATACCATATTGACGATGATGTTAACACACTTACGAGAAAGAAAAATTGGCTACTGGCAGCATTTTTATTATGCTGCAAACATGGGTTTTAAATTTCTTATAGCCAGTATAAGTAGTTTTATACACGCCGTATTCCCTGATTTATTTCCATTCACGGCACAGCAGATAGCAGCAGAAGTTGTACAAGGTGAGCAGCAATTTAACTCTAAAGGAGATGGCACAAATGGACATGATTAAGATTCAGCAAAAGCGTCAGGAAGATTTGGAACATTACGAAGAATTGATTGAACGAGAAGTCAGCGCATTTCAGGTGGCCATTGCAGTGGTTTGTTTGTTTGTTGCCCTGGGACTGCTTTTTTCCTGACGATATTGCAAATGCTCGATCTGGATAAAATCGTTGGTCGATTAAAAAATCTCGGAAAACACGGAAATATCAGTCAGTCCGAGTGTGATACTGATGGTCATCTGGATTGGTTTGATGGTGAACTATCGGATGTTCGTAAATACCGATATGCTAATCCTGAGTCTAGGAAAAATAATCTGGAGTGGGATCTGTTGTCGACTGATTGGGTTCTGGCCAAAGTCCGCACACGTCAGGATTATGCACAAAACGTCTATGCTGCCTTGTGCAATACCAAGTGGCAGAAGTTGGAGATCCTGGAGATATTGAAAGATCAGACCTGGAGTTGCAGCTGGCGCCATGCTGGTGGCATAGTGTCTGACATGAGACAGGAAGGTGATTACATGGACTGGTATTGTTCAGGCATGGGCGGCATAGCAGACTATGATGCTGAAGCAGCGGAGAAATTCATGAAGCAACACAAATTTGTTCCTGAGGGCGCAGTCACTGATGAAATTGCTACCGACTTTCGTCAACTGGGTTGGGCGTTGAAGAAAACATAGATGGCAGAATAAATTCTGGTTGACTTTTTGGTGCACAGGTCGTATAATAGCTACATAACGTAACAACACAGGAGCAGCGACCATGGCATACTTTAGTCAAGAACGCAAGGCCCAAATCGCCCCCCAGGTCAAGGCCATTCTCAAGAAGCACGGTCTCAAAGGCAGCATCAGTGTGCGCAATCACAGCACTGTGACACTGACCATCAACAGCGGCAAGATCGACTTCATCGGCAACAACCAGGAGACCATGGGCCGCACCTGGGCTCAACGGCCCACCAACCTGGACGTCAATGTCTACCACTATCACAATCACTATGCGGGCGAGGCTCGTGAGGCCCTGAGTGAATTGATTGCTGCATTGAACGACGGCAACTGGGACAACAGTGACATCCAAACCGATTACTTTGACAAGGGCTGGTACGTGGATGTCAACATTGGCCGCTGGAACCGTGGTTATATTGTGACTGCTTAAGGAGACGTTGTATGTCAGATCATTCTGATGCCGCAGCAGAAATTGCCTGTCAGGAACAACAACACCAGGAATGGCTGGATAGTGATGCCTGGGTAGATGATGTAAATAGTTGGTTACGTGAGTTGAGCAACCAAATATCATTTGAGGAGGCATAATGGAATCTGACTACGCCAATGGTATCCTGCAACAAATGGCTCGCGAACGTAGCGTGACTATCTATCAGGTTATTCAGGAGTATCTGGAGTACCAGGTCAACGGGCAGGTCAAACATTTTTGGCCGGATGAAAACGAGGCTTGTCGTTTTTTTATGGAGAACAACTGATGAGTCTGATTGGGTTAATTGTGTTGCTGCTGGTTCTGGGTATCCTTATTGGAAGGTATATTCGATGAATGTGTCAGGTTTTGTTGGGTTGTTGGGGGTTGGTGCAGAGGCAGGTAAGACTGATCTCTTTTCTGATGAACGTAAATTGTATATTCGAGCAGTGTTTGACGGACGGTTGGAACCAAGCCACATCACTGAGGATGAAATGGCTGCGTTGCATCATGCGCTGACTGATTGGGCCATGGGGAACATCATGGATGAGTTGGCTGATCGAACAGACATCACAGTGTTCAATCATGACTGGGAATTTGATAACCCCAATTGACGTCTGATTTTGGTTGACAAACTCTTGTCAAGGTCGTATAATGGCCATACAGTGAACAACCAGGAGCAACATCAAATGACCTACACTTTCGACGAAGACACCGTCAGCGACCTGCACAAGGATGCCTATGGCTTCCGACCCCGAGCTAACTTCTGGAGTGCCTGGGCTGCATTCAACGGCGACCAGAAGCAGGCCCTGTGGGACAGCATGTGCGAGACCTTGGAGCGCAACTGCGAGCTGGAGCGTGAATCGCAAAAGGCAGCCGAGCATGACTTCCAATGCCGTATCGCCGGCCTCCAGCACCTGGGTGCCAGGGATTTTGAAATGGCCTTGCGTTGGCTGCACGACACTTATGACAGTCGGGGTGACGACGAATACCTGGAGTTCCGACTGGGTCTGCGTTTTGGCTACATTCAGGAAGCCAGGGCATCGGCTGCAATTGCCGATCAACTGCTGGCCGCAGCGGCCTAACCCTGCCACAATAGGAGTCCATGATGGCTGTACACAGTCTGGAAATCATTGCAAATCGTGCCTATGACCCTCAAGGTCGGGTGGCAGTACTGTTGTCCCATGGTCATGGTGCTGGCTGGTATACCTGGCATCAGGTAGAGCAACTGGTGTATGATCCTCAGGTTGTACACATGGTTCTGAATAAAGCATCAGCTGATGACATCGTATCTTACTGTGATAAAACCTACGGAGAAGACTATTACGACGGGGCCGATGGTCTAACCATACATTGGGTGCCGCGCGGTACCCGATTCCAAATCGACGAATATGATGGCTCAGAAACTCTGCGTCTGGAATCAGATCAACACTGGCTGGTGGCCTGATACCGGTTGATATTCTACCATAGACATTTTAAAAATCACACAGTTTATTATTCCACAGTTTTGTATCGGCGATCACAATGTTCCAATATTCATAAAAATTAGATGGTGGGCACATGGCTTACTTAAAAAAGTAGTACGCCTTTAATCTACGTGCACTTTGATTTGCTGCCTGTACGGCAATTATAAATAATAAAAATTATCTATTAAAAATGAGCATTTATATGCTAGACATTGTTTTTTGTTCAATACCCTACAGTAACTTGGACCACGTGTATAGTGCTCCTGCTGTGCTCAAAGGTATAGTTCAAAGTCAGGGGTTCAAAGCCAAAACGAAAGATTTCGGAATAGAGTTGCTTGAACTTTGTGACAGAAATTATGAAAAATTCGTTGAAACCCAAACTTATTTCATCAGTCCTGGTGATCCAGCGTCGGCTGAACAGGCTAAAACATTAGAAAAATTTTACAACATAGTCTGTGACTTTGTGGAATCCAACCCAGCACGAATCTATAGCTTTAGTATTCTTAGCGTTTACACTCACAAGTCTGCTTTTGAGATTCTCAAAAGACTAAAACAACAGTTTCCCAAGCAATCCATACTTGTGGGCGGTCGCGGTGCCAAAGTAACTGCCTATCAAACCATTGCTTATGATTTACAAATCAAAGGCAGGGAAAGATTTTTATCCTACGGTGAACTGTTAAAACACCGAGGAATAGTTGACCATGTCATACTGGGCGATGGCGAAGATGCAGTGGTAGAATTGTTGTCTGGCAAGCAAATATCTGAGCAAAGTCATCAGAGTGAGACCCTAGAATACCCATTACCGGACTATTCTGACTATGACTTTTCCAAATATCTAAACTGGCAAAACATCAGCATGCCAATAACTGGCAGCAAAGGGTGTGTTCGAGAATGTGATTTTTGCGATATTAAATTTCAATTTGGTCGTTTCCGCTATCGTAGCGGGACCAACATTGCAAACGAAATGATCTATGTCAGTGAAACACATGGGTTCAAAAAGTTTCAGTTTACAGACAGTTTGATCAATGGTGGACTCAAGCCCTTGGAGGAGTTTTGCACCAAGCTGGCGGATTACAACAAAACGCACCCAGACAATCAAATAACCTGGAACGCACAGTACATTTGTCGCCCCAAAGAACAAATGCCCGAACGTTTGTATGCCTTGATGTCAGCAAGTGGGGCACACGGGTTAACCATTGGCGCCGAGAGTGGTAGTGATGCTGTATTAGAGGCCATGGACAAAAAGACCACAATGGATGCGTTGCTTCACGAACTGGAAATGTTTAGAAAGCACAACATAACTTGTGTTCTTTTGACCATGGTGGGTCACTGGGCTGAAACTCATGCAGAATTTATTGAACACTGCAAAATGTTCTTTAAAATTTTGCCCTATGTAAGAAGTGGAACAATTTCGGCAGTAAGCGCAGGCATGCCCATGGTTATGCTACACGGAACACCTAGCCAGATTAATGCAAGTAAAAATGGAGTTGTTGCATCCGATTTTGATCAAGAAGTGATTTGGTATGTGCCTGCAAATTCTACAAATACCTACCGAGAAAGAGTTATTCGAAGGCTAGCAGTTACCAAAATTTGCGACGAGCTCAACATTCCCACAATCTCTGATTTGGAATTTTTGCTACCTATCAAAAATTATCTAGACAAACATTACAACAAAATTAATCAATTCTATGCCAATTTTGTTTGACAGTGCCACTGAGATCTATCTCAATCCTCGAGAGTTTGCGCAGCAAATTTCGCTCAGTAATTTCCTACATCTTACAGTTGGTCTCAGACCAAATTTCCATACAACCCCACCGTGTATTAATATAGCATTCAATGACAAAAAAGTTTTTTCCGGAGGTATTGAAAAAGAAATAGAACTAAACTTTGTCTTGGATATTGAGACCCGCAATAAGTTAACTATAGGTTTGTCAGGTAAATCCTCAAAGGACACTGTGATTGATGCGTCAGGTAATATCACAGCTGATAAGTACATTGAAGTTACTGACCTTCAGTTAGATAAATTTGATTTACTGAGAGACTACGATTTTTTTCGGCAACATACAAAATACTATAACCATGATAGTGCTTTGTATGAAGAGCCAAAACCGGGGTTCTGGAACAATGCCGATCTTGAAATCAATTGGCAAGATTCTTGGTTAATTTGGTATAATAGCAAGTCCACCAAAAACTCAGTAATGAGCACTGAGATGGAATTTCAAAACTCAAGTCATAAACACCAGCTTGTTCGAGATGTTTTTGCCAGTGCCCAAAAGCTCAAGAATTAGTCGGACTCGACCCAATCAACACTGGCTGGTGGCCTGATACCGGTTGACAAATCCAGCAGCATCACATATAATACTGAAACTGCAGCACCGACCACAACAATCTTTCAGGAGCACAGCCCATGAAGACCACCACCCGTAAGAACTCGGTTGTCCCGTTCACCGCCAAGTCGCAGATCACTGCCGCAGTTGAAACCGACGAGCAGGTCATGCAGCGTATCGCTGAACGTTTCGAAATTCTGGATGACATGACCAAGGCTGCCACCAATGGTGAGATTCGTGCCATGATCGTTTCAGGCCCCCCGGGCGTGGGCAAGAGCTTTGGCGTTGAACGTATCATTGACAAGGCAGTGTTATTTGATCAGGTGGCTGGCAAGCGCCTGCGCGCCGAAGTGGTCAAGGGCGCTGCCACTGCACTGGGTCTCTACAGCACTCTGTACAAGTACAGTGATGCCAATTCGGTGGTGGTGTTTGATGACTGTGACAGCATCCTCATGGATGATGTGTGTCTGAACCTGCTAAAAGGTGCTCTGGACTCGGGCAAGAAGCGCCGCATCAGCTGGCTCAGTGACAGCCACATGCTGCGTCGTGAAGGCGTGCCCAATCAGTTTGATTTCAAGGGTTCGGTTATCTTCATCACCAATCTCAAGTTTGATCAGATCAAGAATGCCAAGCTCAGGGATCACCTGGACGCCCTGCAGAGCCGTTGTCACTATCTGGATCTGACTCTGGACACCACTCGCGACAAGTTGTTGCGTATTCGCCAGATTGCTCGCACTGGTGAACTTTTTGAAGATCAGGATCTGAGTGCAGTTGCTCAGGACGAAGTCATCAGTTTCATGGAAACCAATCAAGAACGTCTGCGTGAGATCAGCCTGCGCATGGCTGTCAAGATTGCACAGCTCTACAAGAGCTTTCCTGCCAAGTGGCAGGCCCTGGCCAGCAGCACTTGCATGAAGATGGCAGCATAATGCAAGTTTTGGTCAACCATGTGGCATACTTTGGGTTGGGTGTAGTGTTGGGCACACTCATGCATTTTTTGGTAAGGTTTTTGTAGCACTCGTTGTTGGTGTTTGTTTGTAGTAAATCTCCCGTTAGTAGCAAATTGGTCCAGAGTGTTATTAACACTCTGGATTTTTTTATGTAATACGGGTTGCACAAATATTTTCCCCGCTGTATAATAATTGAATGCAGACATTTCCCTACGTTGAAGATTATCTGGGATTACTGTCCGATGACGATTGGGCCTGGCTGGCCACGGCAATTACACCAACCACCAACCGCGTGACCATCAAGTTGGCCAGGTATGATGTACAGATTGTCAACAACATGAGCTGGCAGGTCTTGAGTGGCATATCACTGACAGATCGCCAGGCTGATCTGGCGGTCAAGCTCATACTCAAATATCGTCGGCAATTTGCCAAATTTAATATAGATGTTGCTCCGGTTGAAACACCCAGTTTTAGGCTGCCGGTCAGAACCATTGACCGAACCAAAATGATCTATCTGGAAGACGGCATCGTTAAAATCAGGTTTCCCTACGATGTGCAGATGGTTTCAGATCTGCGCAAGTTCAAAGAAACAAGTCAGGGCCGAATGGAGTGGCATCACGATTTAAAAGTCTGGCACTGTGCTGTCACTGAGTGGAATATCAATTGGTTGGTGGTCTGGGCATTACCCCGGGGGTTTGATGTTGGTCCAGAGGTTCTGACCCTGTTTGATCAGATCCTGCAGGCAGAAAAACAACCCTATGGCATTCAATTGGTGCGAACAGGTGATACTTATCAGGTCACCCATGCTGCTGATACTCTACAGGCCTATATTGATCAGCATCTGGGCAATGATTTAATAAAATTGGTGGATCATGCTGGGGTCTTGGGTTACACAGTATCAGCTGATATCCTGGAATACTGCCAGCAGCATTACGGTCCGGCATTGGAACACATAGGTACCCGACACATCACATATCTATCGCCGGATTCCGACATGATGTCATGGTTATTCGAATATGCCCGACTGACTGATCGATACCCCATTTGCATTTATGATCCCAAATTGTTTGATTTAGACCTCAGTGGATTTTCGTCAGAAGAAATACTGATGTTTGATCAGAATGGCCGACCCGATCGTTTGCACTATGACATCAATGATGTTAAAATAGTCTATGCTAGAAAAATTCCTGACAATTGGCAGCATCGCATACCCCTGCTGGCCAGCACCGTGGAGATGATGTATGGCGGCCGCAAATTGGATTGGATTAGTCGCGCAGAAAAAATTGTCTACTTTAGTGATGGTAAATTGAGAGCGACACATTAATGGCCATAGCCAGACTGATTATCCGAGATGAAGTCAACATCAAGATCGAAGGTCTTGAATTGACTGAACGCAAGACTCTAAGCAATAAGTTCAAGTATGACATTCCTGGTGCCAGATACTTGCCTGCAGTCAGACTGGGGCGTTGGGATGGCAAGGTGGGATTTTTTCAATTGGGTGGCAGCACTTATATCAACCTGCTGCCGGAAATCTTGCCCTATCTGGAAGAGCGTGGATATGATATTGAAGTCCAGGATCTACGCGACTATTCCACACAATTTGAATTCGCGCAGGTCACTGAGCAGAGTTATGCTGATCGTGCATGGCCAGAAAAACATCCAGCAGCTGGTCAGCCCATACTGTTGCGAGATTATCAGGTGGAAATCATCAACAGATTCCTGGAAAATCCGCAATGCCTGCAGGAAGTGGCCACTGGTGCTGGTAAAACCATCATGACAGCAGTGTTGAGTCACAGTTGTGAGCCGCATGGTCGCACAGTGGTTATCGTGCCCAACAAGAGCCTGGTGACTCAGACTGAAGCAGACTATCGCAACATGGGCCTGGACGTGGGCGTCTACTTTGGTGATCGCAAGGAATTTGGGCATACACATACCATCTGTACCTGGCAGAGTCTGAACATCCTGCTCAAAGGGTCCAGAAATCATGAAGTGGACATCACTATCACAGAGTTCTTGCAGGATGTGGTGTGTGTGATAGTGGACGAGTGCCACATGGCCAAAGCCGATGCACTGAAGACTCTGCTGACAGGAGTCATGGCACACATACCCATCAGATGGGGCTTGACTGGTACCATTCCCAAGGAAGAATATGAGTTCATGAGCCTGCGGTGCAGTCTGGGCGAAGTCATAGGCAGACTCAGCGCCAGTGAACTGCAAGATCAGGGCGTGCTGGCCAACTGCCATGTCAACATATTACAATTGGTGGATCATGTGGAATACCGAGACTATCAGTCCGAGCTTAAATACTTGTTGGAGACCGACGGTCGAATGGAGTACATTGCCAGACTGGTGGAGTCTCTGCGCAAGACGGGCAATACCCTGGTCTTGGTGGACAGAATTGCACCAGGGCAATTGTTGGTGGAGAAGATAAAGGATGCAGTATTTGTTTCGGGCAGCACAAAGTCGGATGACAGAAAAGAGCAGTATGAAGAAGTCGCAGTCAGTGATGACAAAGTTATTGTGGCCACTTATGGTGTGGCTGCTGTTGGCATTAATATTCCTCGCATATTCAACCTTGTACTTGTTGAGCCTGGCAAGAGCTTTGTCAGGGTCATCCAAAGCATCGGTCGCGGCATTCGCAAGGCGGAAGACAAGGACTTTGTCCAGATCTGGGATGTGACCAGTACCTGTAAGTTTGCCAAACGGCATTTAACCAAACGTAAACAATTCTATCGGGATGCCAATTATCCTTATGCTCAGGAACGAGTAGAATGGCAATAAAAAATATCATTGTGTGCGGCGATAGTTATGCAACTCCCGACCGTAATTGCCCAGGAAAACATTTTAGTGAAATTTTAAATAATGAATATGGGTATGATGTGACTGCACTATCCCGTGGTGGAATGAGCACTGTGGGCATTTGTTTTCAGTTGAAAACTGCATTTGACATGCGTCCTGATGCCATTATATTGTGCACCACCTCACCAGACCGAATAGCGTTTGCGGTAAAAGATTTTTTTACAATACCCACACTAAAAGACATCGTATATAGTGACAGCAACAGTGCTACTTGTGGTTCTCCATATGTGGGAAATGCTGATTCAGCCATTATATCGGACACTAGTTGGTTTTTTACTATTAATAGGAAGTGGGCACCTGAAAAATATAAAAATTTATCTGCACAGCAGTTGGAAGCGATCAAACATTATTATGCTTATTTGCACAATGATCATTTACAAAAAGAAATCGACAGTTGGATGATAGGGTATTGGGTGAGTAAGTTCAAAAAAGAAAAAATTCCAGTAATACAATACTGGGACTGTGCAGGTATGTTGGATTCCTGGAAGGAAAATTCTCAGGGAGTTCGACCATTTCTGGCGCAATTAGGAACTGTAGATTGGCTTTTTCACACTGATTTTCCCACGCAGCGTGAACTGGCTCAGGTAATCAATCAAAAACTAATAACAACCTTGGAAAATTAATTTAATGTATATCTTAACCCTAGAAAATCAGGCATTTGAAATGAATGAAATACCAGACGAGGTGGATGACCTGCGTTTTGCTATTTTAGACAACAGTGACCCAAAAAATCCCGACTATTTTTTCATCCCTCTGATATTCCTGGAAAGTTTTAATGGACCGGCACTGGTGCTGAACATTGGTGGCAATATCATCCGGATGCCAGTGGACTGGCAGTTACTGATTGGTGAACAAGAGTTTGGTGATCTGGAGGTGATACCATTGACGTCCATCAATGATCGAGGATTCAGTGCATTTACATTCAACCCTCTGAATAGTTTTAAACCAGAGTTTCATCCGGTGGAGATCGTTGACATCTATCAGGACGTCCGATGGTATTTCCCCAAGCTCAAACCTGGTCAGATGCTGGCTGTGCCCTTGAATAATGGTCCCAGTCCCTTGTGTGCATACTTTGTCAAAGACATCAGCAGACAGAGCGAAATTGTAAATTATGGTAAGATATGGTAGGACCGGTACAACACATCAGTGAATACATAGTATATGAATCGCCAGACGGTGGCGAGACTGTCTACGCTCGTCAAGCTGGTGGTACCCAGCGTACTCTGTACAGTGTCAGTGACAATGCCCGAGATCGTGTGGAACAACTCAGACAAAATCAACTCTGGCATGACATAAGGCAGGCTGCCCAGACCAACCCAACTTTACAAGCGGCGCTGGATCAGTGTATCATGATATATAAATTGAGTGAGACCCATACAGATGGCCTTTAATCCAGCACAGTTTAACCGGAAGAAAAAGCGAGCAGCAACTCCAGATGTGCCTCGCCCCAACCTGTTCAGTCATGAAAAAAAGATTAAAGAAACCAATGCCAGCATGATGGATCTGGAATTACAAGTCAGGAAACAGGACACAGAGATTCATCGTCTGCAGAGTCAGGTCCGAGACATGCAAAGCAGTATCGCCATGCTGTTGGATTTCATAAGGCGCCGACAATGAGCAACACAGATCCTCTGTATATTGGCAATGAAATGGCAGCATTCGATCGCAAAGATCGTGAGTATTATGACAAGTTTACTGATGAAGAACGCAAAAAGTTTTCCACTTACCTAATGCTGCGATATGGTGCCAGTGTGGAAGGCAGTGCAGATTTACAGGAATGGTATTTGCGAGCAACCAATGAACGAGTCAACATTAACTTCTTTGACATTGGCCGTCATCCCAAATTACAGTGGTTGCTTTGTACCAGCGTCAGCCCTGGCATGGGGCGTCAACGGCATTATTGGTTGGGCACCAAAAAGAAAGAAGGCAACAACAAAGCCAGTAAATTCCTGGCCAAATTGTATCCCAACATGAAATCAGATGAAATAGAATTACTGGCAAAAATTAATGATAAACGAGATATTGACAGCCTGGCACGAAACCTTGGACTCGACGACAAGCAAATCAAATCCGAGCTTTGAATGCCGCTACTGTCACAAAGAATTCCGACGAGAAAGCACTCTGGCTGCACACATTTGCGAAACCAAACGCAGGTGGCAGCAGGAAAAAGAGGTCGGAGTTCAACTGGGATTCAGGGCCTATCTGCGATTTTACGAAGTCACACAAGGATCTGCCAAACTCAAGAGTTACGAGGACTTTGTGGCCAGTTCCTACTACACGGCATTTGTAAAATTTGGGCGCCACCTGGTTGCTATTCGAGCAGTTAATTCCAGCGCATTTATAGACTGGGTTATCCGGGAGAACAAAAAGCTAGATCACTGGTGTAAAGAAAGCATTTATGTGGAATACCTGCACCAATATATGCGTCGCGAAGCAGTCCAGGATGCAGTAGAACGAGCACTCCTGGAGATGCAATCATATGCGGATGAAGTCAAAACACTGGCAAATTTCAATGATTATTTCAGATATGGCAATGCCAATCGTATCTGCCATCATATCAGCAATGGTCGTGTTAGTCCCTGGATTGTTTTTAACTGTGCAAGTGGCGTGGAGTTTCTGGAAACACTCAACGAGGAAAATATCTCCATTATTCTGCCCTGGATAGATCCCGACTTCTGGCAGCGCAAGTTTAAAGATTATGTGGCAGACACTGAGTGGACCAAGATGATTTTGGAGCAGGCAGGTTTATGAAATTCAACTCGGATATTGACATAGACCTTGCCGACAGGCAACAAGTGCTGGCTGTGTTAGATGTGATTCCTGCCAGCCAACTGCGCGATGGTAAACTTGTCAAACACAACACGGGAGTGTATGCCACACAGATACCAGTGGATCCTTTTTCAGGGTGTGCGAGTCTGGATTATCAGATAGCCGAGCAGCGTGGATACATCAAATTGGACTTGTTGAATGTTCACGTTTATCGACAAGTGCGAAGCGAAGAACATCTGATTGAACTGATGCGGGAACCCGACTGGGCACGACTCTACGATCCTGCAATTTGTCAACAACTGGTGCACATCAACAATCATTATGAAACACTGCTCAAGATGCCCGAGCCTGTGGACAGTATACCCAGGCTGGCCATGTTTTTGGCTGTGATTCGTCCAGCCAAACGACATCTGATCGGTCGGTCCTGGTCAGAAGTTGCCAAAACCATCTGGGAAAAACCCATGGATGGGGGGTATTATTTCAAGAAGTCGCACAGTGTGAGTTATGCACAACTGGTGGTGGTAAATCTTAACTTACTTTGCGAACCAGTGTGATGGATCTGCGTTTGCTGCGTTTTTGAGCGATTTCTTTAAGACTAATTTGTGGACCGTGTTGTATGACGACATCTTTGCTGTTGAATGTCTTGATGCAAATTTTAAATTCGGCCCAGTCGTGTTTTAGAAATACATTGATGGGCACCAGTCGATTGCTTTCCCACCACCACTGATCAGCCAATTCCAGGAACCGGGATTTTTGCTCCAGAGTTTTTAGTAGTCCGTAGTCGTAGATTGTGGTTATGATCTCATCTGAATTCTGAATAATGCCCAGATATTCATTGCCACCGTAGGTCAGGTAACTGATGAACGGATATTGATTCAGTAATTTCTTATAAGAGTCGTCCATTGATGGTGTTGGTATAAATAGTTCTACAGGGCATGATTGATGACCACAATTACCAGTTATTTATATGACAATAAAGTCATTGTTCAGATTTTGGATGATGACCCCGAGATAAAAACAAGGAACCGTATTGTGTACAGCAGACCTATCAAGGTTTATCAGGGCGTAGATAATGTTATTACTCTACAGTTCCGCAATAACGATCAGAAGGCTGCGAATATTGCTGGAAAGTCATTTGCTCTGACACTGACTGCTGCTCAGGGCGAAGCTGCTGTTTGGACTAGTAATGTTACAATTGGTAACGTGATTACTGCCGTGGGCACAGTGGTATTGGATAAGTCAAGTGTAGACAATCTCTCACAAGAGTATTATAATTACACAGTGAGTTATACTGATGGTGACCTTACATTGCCAGCATATGTTGATGACAATTGGGGTGCCGCTGGGCAACTTCAGGTAATTAAAAACTTGTACTAACTAATTTCAATGAAATTTGGATTACATTTCTTACACCAAAAACCGGCGTCGAACTGCGTCTCTGATTCAGAGATGTTTGCAAATTCTCTGGCACAGGCCGAGTTTGCAGATAAATTAGGATTTGATTACATATGGACCAACGAACATCATTTTCTTGGTGAGTATGGAAGAAATTCGGGATCAGAAATATGGCTCGCTGCTGCATCACAGCGAGTGCGTTCTGCAAGATTGGGATTGGGGGTCCAATTAATTTCCCCAACAGTGGTTCATCCCATTAAAGCAGCAGGAAAAATTGCTACTTTGGATTGTATTTCCAATGGCAGATTGGACTGGGGCGTGGGCATGGGTGCAAGCAGGTGTGAAATGCTTGCATTTGGTATTGACCCCATCACCAAAGTTGATGTGTGGAAAACAACAGTCAAGGAAATTGCAAATCTGTTGGCAATGGATACCTATCCTGGAGCGCAAACCAGTTATTTTTCAATTGACGCCAATCAAAAATTAGTTCCCAAACCAGTACAACAACCGCACCCACCAATCTGGGCATCGGTGGTCAATCTCAATCAACTAGAAAACCTAGGAAAACTTGGCATTGGGGTATTAGCCGCAATTTTAAATACTGATAAGTTTTCAGAAGAGTTGTCTACTTATGTGAAAATTTATAAAGATGCAATCACCAGGGCGTCACCAATTGGTCATTCAGTAAACAATAATTTTTCATTGCTCAGTTATCTTAAAATAAGCAATGATTTAGAAATTCTGGATAGATATTACCATCGTGATTTTTGTTTCAATGATCAATTGCTCAATATGGTGTTTTCGTCTGATGCCAAGACTGTGGTGGAGGAATTACAATTCTCATATAAAGAAACGACTGGTGATCTTGATAAACAGAACATTGACCTATCTGGATTTACCCCAACCCAAATAAAAGATCAACTGGAATGGATGAAATCCAGTCGGGGAACATTATTAGGTGTGGGCACAGTTCAGATGGTTTTAGAAAATATTAAAAAGGCACAGGATGCAGGGGTGGACCAGATGTTGTTTGTGGCACATTGTGGTCATCAAAGTCACGATGAAGTTATGGAAACGCTAGAAATTTTTGGAACCAACATTCTGCCGCATTTTAAAAATTAAGTTGATTTTGTAACTGCCTCGTATTATAATATATTCAAAATCTGTAGTCATTGAGAGCACTACTACTTGGGGAATGAGACTCATTGATTAAAATAGTATCCGAGTTTGTCTTGAACCTTTGGGGAAGGGGGGGTAAAAGAAAAATTAGCCAGTCTGGGTGGATTTCCGGAAATGCGGTTTGTTGCGCACATAATGGCGAAACACCGGACACTCGTGGCAGGGCTGGTATAACGGTCAACGCCAGTGGTGGGATCTCCTACCATTGTTTTAACTGTGGCTATAAAACTGGGTATCAACCAGGCAGACATCTTACACTTAAATTTCGTAAACTTCTGCGCTGGTTGGGCGCAGATGAATCAGAAATTCGGCGCCTGGTGATTGAAGCGGTCAGGGTCAAAGATATTGTTGCTCCTGAAGAAATTAAAATTACAGTTGAAGAGGTCATCGACTTTCAGGAACGCGCCTTGCCTGACGGAGTAGTGAGTTTTGATCAGTTGCGTACATTTCTTGCACTGACCGATGACGACTACATAATTCCTCAGAGTCAGATAATTCAGAACAAAGTTGAGTATGTTCAAGGACGCGGAATAGATACAAAAAAATACGAGTTTTATATTACAGACACTGTTGAACACAGTTTACATCAGAGAGTAATTATACCCTGTTATTGGCAGGAAAAACTCATTGGCTGGACTGCGAGATCTGTAGTTGAAGGAGTCAAGCCCAAATATTATAGTGACATACCCGTGGGGTATGTGTTCAATGTCAATCAGCAGCGTTCAGACTCTAAATTTGTCATAGTCTGTGAAGGGCCATTTGATGCTATGAGTGTGGATGGTGTGGCAGTGCTGGGCAGTGAATGTTCTGAACAACAGGCTGAAATTATTGATAGTCTGGCCAGAGAAGTTATTGTTGTCCCTGATCGAGATCAGGCAGGAACAAAATTAATAAGTAATGCCATTGAGTATGGTTGGTCAGTGAGTTTTCCTGTGTGGCAAGAAACTTGTAAAGACATCAATGAGGCAGTAGTCAAATACGGTCGACTGTTTGTGATTAAAAGTATACTGGGTGCAAAAGAAACCGGTAAATTAAAAATTGAATTGAAAAAAAGGTTATATAATTAAATTATGAACTATATTCAACGCTTAGACAATCTGCTTAATGATTACAAGAAAATTTGCTCAATTAATTTTGAATTATTAAATTTAGTTTCCACTGTTCCGGAAATCGAGCATAAGGAAAAATATATACATGAGTTTTTGAATGAATGCATAGACAGCAATGTTTTATTGGAAAGTTTTGATAAAAAATTAGTGTTTGTCTACGATGAGACTATATCAACAGAAATTTTTATTTCGATACACAATTGGTTTTTAAAGAATTGTTGTGATATAAAAAATATTTTATTCGTGTCCACCCATACTCTGGGATTGGGTGCATGGTACCAAAAATACTTACAGTTATTTGGTCAAACAGGGTTTGTAGTGGTCGAGGCTCCACTATATACTTTTTGGATGCCGGGTGTAATCGATTCTTATGAAAATTTAGATAAACCTAATATCAATAAAGAACTAAAATATTATTTTGATTTTTACGGCGGTACATATGGAAGTTTAGACAGGGATTTTTTGGCATCGTTATTTTTAACGCATCAAGATATTGGTCATATAGATTATCTGGGTGGGTTTTCAAGTGATACTGAAAAATTCGACGGGTACCTAGAACAGATAACCAACTTTTGTGATCGTAACATTTGTGATCAATTGATAGAAAACAGAAAACTTCTTCAATTTGTTTCTGGCAAGAATGTAGACAAAATACAACTTGTAAAAGATGTTGCATATAACAGAAATGTACATTCGGTAAGTGCTTGTCAGGTAATTAGAGAAACGATGGATAATCAAAATTTCTCCATTTTGACCGAAAAAACTCTCAAGGGTTTTTTGAATTTACAAATCATAATTCCGCTAGGGTATCAAGCAGTTAGATATTTAGAAAATTTAGGATTTCTATTTTCTCATGATTTAATCGATTATAGTTATCAAGACGAGCCAAATTTTTATAAACGTGCGCGGCTAGTAAGCGAGCAAATTGATAAATTACAACAGCGTTACAGTTTAAAAGATTTGGAACAAGAAATACCTGATCGAACAGAAGTTTTAACGCATAATTATGAATATATCACTTCCGGTAAATTGTTTGACAAAATCTATTATAATGTACAAAACTTATTAAATGACTAAAGACTACTCGCCAGAATTACAAAAACTGTTTTTGGAAATGATGCTGCAGGATGCGCAGAGCTATGTGCGTGTACAGAACATCTACAATCCAGAAAACTTTGATCGTAGTCTTAAAGAAGCTGCCAGATTCGTCAAACAGCATGCTCAAGAACACAAGGTGTTGCCCACACTGGCCCAAACCCAGGCTGTGACTGGCATTGGTTTCAAACATGTTCCGGACTTAACTGAGGACCATTACAGTTGGTTTTTAACTGAATTTGAAAGTTTTACCAAGCGGCAGGAGTTAGAGCGAGCAATTCTCAAAGCCGCTGACATGTTGGAAAAGGGCGAATATGATCCAGTTGAGAAACTAATCAAGGATGCAGTGCAGATCAGTTTGACCAAAGACATGGGCACAGATTATTTTGATGATCCCAGAGCTCGACTCATGGCCATCAAGAGCAACAATGGGCAAGTGTCGACTGGGTGGCCTACCCTGGACAAGCGATTGTTTGGTGGCATGAATCGCGGCGAGCTTAACATTTTTGCTGGTGGATCAGGCAGTGGCAAGAGTTTGTTCATGCAGAACATTGCCATCAACTGGGCCACTGCTGGGCTAAATGGCGTTTACCTGAGTCTGGAACTTAGCGAAGGCTTGTGCGCCATGCGTATGGATAGCATGGTGGCCAATGTCAGCACCAAAGAGGTGTTTAAAGAACTAGACACTGTGGAAATGAAAATTCGAATGGTGGGCAAGAAGAGTGGTGCTCTACGCATCAAATACATGCCCGCACAGAGCAACGTCAATCAGATACGCAGTTATTTGAAAGAACTACAGATACAGACTGGTATGAAGTTGGATTTTATCATGGTAGACTATTTGGATTTGGTCATGCCAGTCAGTGCCAAAGTCAGCCCCAACGACTTGTTTGTCAAAGACAAGTATGTGTCAGAAGAATTGCGAAACCTAGCTAGAGAACTTAACATTCTTATGATCACAGCCAGTCAGTTGAATCGTGGAGCAGTGGAAGAAATTGAATTTGATCACAGCCACATTGCTGGCGGTTTGAGCAAAATTAACACAGCAGATAATGTGTTTGGTATTTTTACATCACGTGCCATGCGTGAACGCGGACGTTATCAATTACAGCTGATGAAGACGCGTAGTAGCAGTGGAGTGGGTACCAAGGTGGATTTGGAATACGACCTTGAAACTTTGCGTATTACTGACGCCGGTGAAGACGCTCAGGAAAACGGATCCAGACCATCTGGTAGCAATATTTTGAGTCAGATCAAAACTGGTAGCACTCTCACTAATCGAGACGAGCCGACAAAAGTTTCTGCCACAGTTGACAGCAGTAAGTTAAAAAGTATGTTGGCTGGACTAAAACGTGCAGATTGAAATTCATTTACGATAATAAATAAATTAAATTGGATTGAAATCTTGCAAAAACGTACACGTGGCATACTAACAGAACTAGACGAACTATTGATACATCGTGATCGAGAACGATTGATCGAGTCTCGAGCCAACAACATCATCAACGGTGCCATCAATTTTATCAATCTGCTCCGAGAGAGTTATGATGCAGAAACTGCAGATGCTCTGGAACGCAGATTGCTGAACGCCATACGTGGGCAGGATCCTGCTAAATTTGCCCGAGGCATAAGGAAACTCAAAGATGAAAATTAAAGAAATCCTGTCAGAGGCGGGGTTCTTGAGTGGGCTTGCTCAGGGATTGGCGCCCAATGTTTCTGCAGCATATCAGAAAGCCAGAGACAACGCTAAAATTGCTCAAGGCCCCGCCAGTCTTGATGCAGACGGCAACATGAAAATTAACGACCCCAAATTGGCAGCACAGTATGCAAAAGAAGGGCCGTTGGTTCAGACCATGAAACAACGTGCGGTGATGAAAAATGGCATATCTGTGGATGAAATTGATAAGCTGGTGGCCCAATCGGGAAAATACCCCGATGCAAAACAACGCCAAGCTGCAGTCAACCGATTTGTGGGCCTTCTACAGCAACAGAATGTCAATGTCACTGATCGCACACTGGGCGGAACTTCCGGAGGCATGACCAAACAACAGTTTACACAGTCTGGCTCCAGCACCACACCTGCGCCCACCGCGACCACGCAAACACCGCCTGCAGCATCAGCCACAAATGCCGGGGCATCAATGACTGCCAAAATGTCTGCAGCATCTAGACCACAGTCAACCACACCCGCAGCAGCAACTACGTCTGCCACAGCAAACACAGGTATAAAAAGTGCAATTGGTGGTCTGCGCACCAGAGACCTGTTAAGTGTCAAGAAAAATATTGATGCCATCTTGGCATCACGAACAAAAACCCCCACCACTTGATGGATTCCATTGTATGAAGATAACTGAAATCGAACGCCCTAGAAATAAAAATCAATACCTTTATGAAGGGTTGAATAAATCTGCTCAGAGATCCATGATGCTCTGGGAATACGCCGGCGGCTCCCTGATGGCGGCACAGTTGACTGCAGATCAGATCAATCAGATATTCCAACAAGTACAAAACGACAAATCCAATCGCACTGCCATTGGTCGCGCCGTGGATGTTCCCAAGGCTGTTTTCGCTGCATACGATGACCTCAAGCAGCAGGCCCTGAATAGCAACATCATGAAAAACTTTGATGCCATCTACGATCAAGCCGCAGAAAAACTCAAACAGGCCACTGGTGGTGATCAGGGTGCCATGCAGTATGTGCAAAAATATCGTGACTTTGCCAAAAAGCACCCCATAGCACAGGGACTCATCTATTCGGCACTGATTGCTGCAGCAGGTATCAGTGGCGCAGGACTGGGCGGAGCTGCTGCGTTGGGCTTGTTTAAAATGGTAGACAAACTACTACAGGGAGAAAAATTTAGCCAGGCAGCCGTTGCAGGTGCCGAAACCGGCGCCATGGCCTATGCCGCAGGGCAAATTGGCAAGGCCATGCAAGGACATTCTGGCGCTGCTGGGCAACCTACTCCCGCACAGGGGCATTCTGCTGCACAAGTGCAAACTGCTCCTGCAGCAGGCGATCCCGGTCAAATTATACAGCAAACTGTGACTACCCCTGCTGGCGAGGCCCTGGGCAATCTAGGTCGCGGGGTTACCGCCAGCATGAGAAACTACATTGCCAGTAAGTATTCTCCAGAAAATGTATTTTTTCAAAATGATGGCGGTACCCTGTATATATTTGACAAACTCACTAGACAGCCAATTGAGTCATTGGCATTATTTCAACAGTTGGGAGAAAGTTATCAATTTACAGAAAGCAACATGGTATTGTTGTGTTTGAAATTAGAAAAACAACAAATGTTGAAAGAAGGTATACTAGATGGACTTAAAGGTGCTGCGGGAGCAGTTGAAAAAGGTCTGGGCGCCGTCGGCTCAGGGTTGGGAAAAGTTGGCCGTGCATTCACAGCCAAAGTTTCCAGTGATAGACTGATGCAGGCCTGGCATGCGGCTGGGAAACCTACGGATTCCGTGGCTATTGCCGATATTCTGAGAAAAGAGGGAGTCGGCGAAGAAGTTATCCAGACCGTTTTTCAATCTAACAATATTCCGTATGCAGCACCCGCAGCAACGCCCGCAGTAGCAACGCCCGCAGCAACACCAGCAGAAGCACCAGCAGCAGAGCCTGCACCCACTCCTGCAGCAACACCGTCAACAAGGCCCGCCCCTGCGGCGACACCCGCAGCAACACACACATCCGCAGCAGCACCTGCGACAACGTCAACAATGCAAGTGGGGCAAATTAATAAAATTTTACCAACCTTAAAAACTAGAGACTTACAGAGCCTTAAAAAATTTGTTGACACTGTACTAGCAAAAAAGGGTAGCACTACTGTGTCTGCACCTGCGCCTACGATGACACCAGCACCATCTACTTCAGCACCATCCCCCGCATCACAGTCAGCAGAGCCGTCAATGAGTGACCTCTTACGTCAACGTCGAGCACAGGGGTTGCCAGAATCAAAAGCTCAGAAAAAAATAATCAGGCATAAATAATTACAAGCGCGAAAGCGTAACAAAATTAGGAGAAATAAAATGGCATCATTCACAAGAGTAAACGGCTATGCAGCACCAGGAGAATTTATCGGACGCGACGTTAAGTTCGTCAAGTGCGCAGCAACAGGTTTGGAAACAGCATACGACGCAGCAGAAAGCAACTTCGAAAAGGTTGTTCGCGTTCTGGAAAAGTTCTGCACAGTCACCATCGTTGGTACACCAGCTTCAGGCAACTGCATGTTCATGGTAGAAGGTTTGCCATCAGGCTCAGTTACTGACGTCACCGGCACATCAGCAGCCATCGCCACAGTGCTAGCAACTGACGCTGACGCAGCCAGTGGTTTGACCACAACCTGGACCATCTACAACGGTCTAAGTGGCAACACATTCGCTTAATAGTTAGCCAACCCCAAAAAGCACGGCCCAGCCGTGCTTTTTTTATGATCACAAAAAAACGATAAATAAGTTTACCATGCATTTTGAAGACCAACGAATACACCGCCATCGAATCTATACTCTGATAGACATTACCAAAACTGGAGTCACATCCAATAACCCAGAATACCAGCGCATGCGAAACAAGCAACGCAACTGGGAAACTGTGATACAAATGCTCAGCATGCGAACACAGTTGTTGGGTGTGAGAATTCTCAAGACAGAAAAGTCAGATGTCAAGAATTTCGATTTTGGTGAAGATTACAAAGGCAAACACAGAATTTGGGCGTTTGAGTTTGACGTTGAGTATGCTGACTTGTATCTGAAATCTGATGACAATTACGGGGTGTTAAAAAGTGACTTTGCACAGACTCCGGTGGTAACAGGGCTGGATGAAACTGTTGATCTGCCCATGGCCTTGTTTTATACCACGGGCCCTGGCAAAAACATATACTTTACTGACGCCACTCAGATATAAATACTTCAGATGCTCGGGCATTCATCAAGGCACATATCAAGGCACAACTCTGGCACATCTGAAGGCATCGCTTGTAACTGAAAGCGATATTATGTCAACCACTACTGAGATTGAAAAACAAAATCTAGAAGCCCACGTTGAACTTTGTGCTGAAAGGTACAAGAACTTGGAAACCAAACTAGAAAATCTTGAGTCACGCATGGACAAACTTGAGTCGCACATTGTTGACATCAAAGACGCGGTCACCAGTAAATTAAATGACGGAAACAAACAGACCATAAGCATTTTTACCTCAATAGGTGCTGCTATCCTGGCGGCATTCCTTGGATTTGTCTGTAACAGTATTTTAAATAAATAGCAATAAAAACTAAAAGTTACAATATTAAAACTGTTACAATATGAAAATTGTAGAACTAACCACCAAAATCCTGATGCCCATCACCAATGAAGAAAGCCAACTGTTGGATCGCTTCAGTGATGGTGAAATTCTATCAAAAAACCAACTCAACGAAAGAGAACAGTTATTGGCCAATCAGTTGACTGTTCGAGACGTTCTATTACGTACCAATGAAAACGGCAAAATCCATTACAGAAAACGCATCTGAAGAATTTGAACTGGAAAAAATTCGCAGATTCACCGAATCCGAGTTAGCCAAACTCAGTCACAGCGATCTGCCATTTTGCTATCAGATTGGCACTGATGTGCTGGTGGGCAAAAGTCGAGTAATCAAAATTGACACAGACTGCTGGCGTGTTTTTGTGCAGGGCCAACAAATTTTTGATTTTTTCCATCGCAAAGATGCCATCTTTTATTGTATTGCAGTGCATCAGAAACAAAATGCTGTGGCCAACGAAATAATAAAAAATGATCAGGCATTGTCCACTCTGGAATTCGAAGCAGCATTGTATCGACACAGATATCGCCGTGCTGCCGAGATTTCGGATACCTGGGCCAGGGAGTATTACAGTAATAAATATAATGAAGTAACTCTCCGAATAAACTACACCAAAAAAGAACTGAAAAAAAACTTTGATTTGGCTAAATATACTAAATTGTAATTGGAACCATCACCATGAGACTAACAGAAGTTGCAAAAACCACAAGTAAAAGAATCAACAAGTTGATGGAAAGTCGTTTCGGCTTTGCCATTGATTTCCGTAAGCTCACCGTTGAGCGTGCTGAGAAACTCAGTGAGACCATTGATAACAATTTGAACAAAATTCGTTACAGTGTGGACATTCACACTGCAGAACGCAATCCACGCTACATGGAATTGCTGACTGTTCGAGAAAGTCTGGACGCCTGGTTAAGTGAACAACGCACACAACTCAACGAGGGCGAGGTCGGCAATGCCGAAGTTCTCCTGGCCGCCAAAGACATGGTGGATTCAATTCAAGACGCCATTGAAAAAGTTGGCAAAATGCAGAATGAGCAACTGCCACAGTTGTTGGACAGTATTCGTGATCAGATCGGCTCAGAGCAAGCAGAAGGATTCAAGAATGCGGTGGGTGAAACACTATCAACACTCATGCAGAATTTACAAACTGCCCGTGAAGGTGTTGACAATGGTGTTAGAATTCTCAGCGGAGAGGCAGTGGATCAGCCCATGGCCATGCCAGCCACTGGTGATCAGACTGGCATGGATGCCAGTATGACTCCACCAGCGCCCGAGAGTGATCTGGATTCTGATGAAACCGACGGATTTGGGGCAACCGACGCTGCTGTGGGTGGTGTTGAGGAATTGGGCAGAGAACGTCGTTAATATGCGACTCAGAGAATTTGATAACTCTGGATCTGACCCGTCAGTGGCAAGCCTGGTGACGGCTCTGGAGTTGATCCGAAATCGATATCAGCACGAGAATAAACCACCAAAAATCAGCACACAGAGTCTGATAAATCTTGTCATAAACACTGACAAAAACTTTAATTATGATGCACTAGTGTCTGCCAACGAGCACAATGATACAGTTCGAAATCTCATCAAAAGTTTTAATCGCAAATACGTAGAATTGACGACAGATTCTGAATCTGACGCTCCCACTACAAATGTCGGTGATCAGGCGACAACAGGCCCAGTTGACACTGTCGCCAGCATGGCCAAACGAGCTGCCAAAGAGCGCGGTGCCTCTATATAATTTGGTACACTAATACTGGATTATAAATACCCTGTGGTGCACTTTTGTTCTATTAGAGCCATAATTCGGCTTCTTTTTTTTATAGATATGTCATGGATGAACTGATTAAAAATAAAAATTTCTGTGTGATCCCATTTACACGCCAGACATTGTGGTATGCTGGTAGTTATAAATTATGTTGCTACACTGGTGGTGAAGATATCTCGCAAGAACAGAATAATAGAAGAAGTTTTAACAGTGATCAATTAAAAAAAATTAGAAATGAGTTTCTCAACGGGAACTATCCCAACGAATGCATGAGGTGCAAGAATTTATCAGATAAAGATCTTGTTCCTCCCAATGTGCATGAAAATTCTTCCTGGCTTTCTAGTAAAGAAAAACATCGGGCTCTGGTTAAAAACATCTTGGAATTTTCTCAGGGAAAAGAAATTTTGCCCCAGATGTTAGACATAAGATTTAGTAATGTCTGCAATCTGAAGTGTAGAACCTGTAATCCAGCAAATAGCAGTGCTATTCAGGCTGAATATAATATACATTTTCAAAACAACAATATGAAAAAATTCAATGTTGGTCAGATCAAACAAAAATATTATCATAATATTGATGATATGGATGACGATTTTTTTCGAATTTATTTTGCAGGTGGGGAGCCTCTACTGGAACAATATAATTTAAATTTTTTAGAATCCTACAACAATTTGGATACCGAAATAATTATAAACACAAACTTAACTATTTTAAATGTCCGAATTATTCAAATTCTTTCTAGATTCAAAGATGTCAAATTGATGGTTTCTCTTGATGGAACGTCCGCAGTAAACGATTACATAAGACACGGCTCAAATTTTGAAAACATAATTGAAAATATTCGCATAGTTAATAAATTAGAAAATGTTCAAATAGTTGTTAATTTTGTTTTAAACATGTATAACGTTTTTGACATAAAGAATTTTTTTCAATATTTTGAAACCAATTTTCCAGACTTAGTGTCGCATATTAGTATTTGTCCGATCAGTATTGAAAAAGAATTATTTTTGGAATGTATGCCCGCCGAACTCAGATCGGAAGCCATTGAAATTTTAAAATCATGTTTGGGTCTAACGGAGCACAGTCAGTATATTTTGCAAGATAGTATAAAAATATTAGAGCAAGATAATTTTAATCAATCCGAATTTGATAATTTTATAAAATATTCTCTTGCATTGGATAAAATAAGAAATCAATCGTTAATTACAGTTGTCCCCCAATTTAGTCCATACGTAGATTTGCACAAAGAAGATAATTTAAAGTTAGTAAATGTAATTTGATCTTTCGAGTATTAATTTATCATTCATAAATAATTTATAGTGTAAAATCATACCATTGGGGGGAGAGCATCCATGGCCTATTCAGACAAAGTGATTGACCATTATGAGAATCCCAGAAATGTGGGAAGTTTTGACCAAGACGACATTGGGGTGGGCACCGGCATGGTGGGAGCCCCGGCTTGTGGTGATGTAATGAAACTACAGATAAAAGTCAATGATTCAGGCATTATTGAAGATGCGAAATTTAAAACCTACGGTTGCGGTTCGGCCATTGCAAGTTCATCACTCGTAACGGAATGGCTCAAGGGCAAGACACTGGATCAAGCAGCCACTATTAAAAATACTGAAATCGCCGAACATCTGGCACTTCCCCCGGTTAAAATACATTGCTCGATTCTTGCTGAGGATGCAATCCAGGCTGCTATAGATGACTACAGAAAAAAACATCAAGAAGTTTAATATTCTCACAAAGGTAATAAAATAATGATCGACTTATCTCTTACACAATTTGTTGTCACCACAGCTATAATATGGTATTCCTATGGGTTGTGTTGTGGTATCTACTGTCATCGATATCTAACACACAAGCAGATTGAATTATCTGAATCAGTGATTGCAGTTTTCAAAGTCGTTCTCTGGCTTTTTATGCCCTGGTGGTCAGAAGATCGCTATGTTAGGTGGGTGGCTATGCATATTCGACATCATAACAACACCGACAAAGAAGCCGATCCTCATTCCCCTTATCGCAAGGATGGTACTTTTATGAGTTGGGTGGAATGCAAGGAGATGCACGATCGTTTGAATCCTCGGAGTTTTTCAGAGTATACTCATTTAATGGAGAATGATAAAAAAACCAAAATTGATTATATACTTCTTAAATTTGAACGAATTGTAAACGGAAGATCATTGTCCGCAGTAATATTGACTTTGCTATTTGGATTTCCTGGAACAATAATGTGGTTGATTGTTTACCACCTTGATGTCATTATAAACATGTCAGTCATTAACTATCTGTGTCATAGATTTGGGTATAACACTGAGCCAGTGACGGCAATCTCGGGGCATAGTAAAAATTTTTTACCATGGGGGTTTCTTGGTCTCGGTGAAGAACTACACGGGAATCATCATAGACACCCTCGTCGAGCAAATTTTGGAATTAAATGGTGGGAGATAGACCCTACATACTATGTACTAATAGTCATGTCTTGGGTTGGGCTCGCAAAAATAAACAAAAATGATTGAAAGTCCTTGCATTGGTATCTGTCAGTATAACGAGCACCGCATCTGTGTGGGCTGCAAAAGAACTTACCGAGAAGTGGGCTTGTGGAATGAGTTCACTGATCTAGAAAAACAATCTGTGCTAGACCGGATTTTTGCAAATACAAATTCTTCTGAAACGTGAAAAAAATATTATTTTATTTTTCTGGAATTGTCAGTGTTGATAAGAGATTATTTGTTAGTACTGCGCACCTATATCTTAAAACTTTTATAGATATAAATTCCCCCGACTTAGCAAGTCAATTGATTTGGACTGATTCTATTCAATGGGAAATTGATGATGACGAGTTAGTTGCAATTTGTGAAAATGAAAAGATCGACATTCTTTGCACATCTCATTATATCTGGAATCATGACAAACTGGTGTCACAACTTGCAAGAATAAAAGATAAAATTAATAAAAAAATCATAATTGTTGCTGGTGGCCCCAGTGCGGCAGTTAATACAGATGCTGATTTTTTTAAAAAATATCCATTTTTTGATTATGCTATATATGGTCCCGGCGAACAGGCCTTTAGTGATTTAATGAGTTCTATCATCTACGGAAAAAAATTAGTCCGTGAGTTTACATCTAATCTGGCTTGGCCAGACCAAGACCGAAATGTAGTTCTTGCACCTTACAGATATGTTAAAATGATATCAAAAAGCCCATTCGTTCACAATTCCGAAATCGTTAAGCGAATGGCATTTAACATAAAAGAAGCAGGATACCAAATTAATTTTCCCTATGAAGTAACTCGCGGGTGCCCTTATTCTTGTACCTTTTGTGATTGGAATAGTGGGTTAGGCAACAAAGTCAGTAGACGTGAAGAATCTTTTGAAGAAGAGATTGATCTATTCTTTGATATTGGGGTTAAATTAATATATTTGTCAGATGCCAACACCGGACAGTATGAAGAAGACATTGCGTTACTGGAGTATTTTGCTAAACGAAACCTAGAAGAAAAATCCCCGCTGAGAATCATGGGAAATTTCAGCAAACTCAAACAAAAAAATAACCTTAAAATTTTTCATATCATGGCCAAGGGAAAATTGGTCAATCAGGGATTTAATATTGCTTGTCAGGATATCGATCCTGAGATTTTAAAAAATATTGATCGACCAGACATTTCCTGGCAGGGGCATTGTGAAGTAATTGATGATTTGCAGAAAGCATATCCAAATATTCCCTGTCAGATTCAGTTAATTCAGGGCCTGCCTGGTCAGACAGTGACCACATGGCGACAAACATTGTCAACAGTTTCAAAAAAGAATACGATTTTGTATATTTTTATTAATGAATTGCTTGCGTCGACTCCAGCGATGATGGACCTGACATATCAGGAAAAGTTTAAATTTACATATAGTCGTAGCAAAAGATTCATGGGAGATTTATTGGCAAAAGAACAGAATGATTTTTTTCGAGGACTTTTCGCAGAAAGCTGTGTTAGTTTTACTCGTGAAGATTTTGTCAAGATGACCATAGTATCTCACTTTTACACCATGTTATGTGGTATGAAGTCCAGAACACAAGATACGTATCCAGACTGGCCCATTGAGTATATGGTTGACGATTTTTTGCAATCAGAGCACTACCAGAGACTTAACAATAATTTAACAAACAATTGGTCCAACGATAATTTTTTTTATACTATAAATTTTGATGATACGCCAGATATTATAAGTGCTTGTGTTAATCATCACCCAGCATACCGTTGGATGAAAACTAAATTGTTAGTTAAATACTTGTCGGAATTAAATATTGACAGCAAGTTAAAACAACTTATAATTAATTACCCCTGGAATCAGGTTTATTTTTTTGATGATCACGCCTACACATGATAATCCTAACTGACCTGGCAGTTGCTAAAGTAAAAGAAATGTTGACCAAACGTGGCAAGGGTATTGGTATCATGATTGGAGTAAAAACCACCGGGTGCAGTGGGCTGGCTTATACACTGGAATATGTGGACGAACTGATCACAGATCAAGATCATATCAGATATGATAATCAGGGCATTGGTGTCTGGACCGATACCAAAAGTTTAGTGTACCTCAATGGTCTGACCATGGATTGGGTAAAAAAAGGTCTTACCGAAGGATTTGAGTTCAGTAATCCCAACGAAAGTGCTCGCTGCGGATGCGGAGAAAGTTTTACTGTATGAATAAAGATACGTTAGTAAACCAATGGAAGATTGGGAGTATCCTGGATGGTATGCATCAACCCAAATCAAAAAAAGACAAGTGGTTGGGGATGGACTCCTACAAAAATTTTATTAAAAATCAACCCCCAAATTACACTGAAGATTCCATAATTTATGATTTCAACTCTCACGGATTCAGAACCCGAGAATTTGAATTAAATTCCAATAAGAAGAATGTTTTATTTTTGGGATGCAGTCACACCATGGGTGTTGGTCTCAGAGAAACAGAGGGTTGGGTGCATTATGTCAGTCAAATTTTTGATAAGACCGAATATAACTGTTACAATTTGGGAATCGGTGGCGGTAGTAGCGACACAGTGGCGAGATTGTTGACCAATTCCATTGATTACATACATCCCACTGTGGTGTTTATTTTTTGGCCGTCTCCCGCCAGATTCGAAAAGTATTATCAGAATAGGCAATACGTATCAGTTAAGTCTGAACTTTTAGTTGAGCAATCTCGGGACATTATTGATCTATACTCTGATATACAATGCTATAATTTATACTGTAAAAATAAATTAATTGTTGAATTGTTAAAACAACTTTACAGTTTTAAGGTAGTGTCACTAGATAATGACGATGTCACACAAGGGTTCATGAGAAAAAAATATACTCCCGAGCAAGTGCACACTGCCAGAGATTGCCAGCACTGGTCACCGATGATTCATCAGGATATAGCTGATCAGATGATCCAACAATATAAAGAAATCGTCAATAATGCTAGTTAATCGTTACGATTATAAAAATATCAGCAGAGAAACTGTTGATGGCAAAAGGCACTACTGCTTGTCAGATGGCAGCAGAGTTCCCAGTGTGACCACTATTTTAGATAAAACCAAACCTGAAGAAAAGAAACAAGCCCTGCTGAACTGGCGCAAGTCGGTGGGAGAAAAGCGGGCGCAGGAAATCACCACAGAAGCAGCCAGTCGCGGCACCAGAATGCACAAATGGCTGGAAGATTATGTGAAAAACAATCGGGACATGGGTCAACCCGGCACCAACCCCAACAGTCAACAGAGTCATAAAATGGCTAATGTTATTGTGGAAAATGGTTTGAGAAATGTCGATGAAATGTGGGGCATTGAGGTTCCACTTTATGTCAGCGGACTGTATGCAGGCACCACTGATGCTTGTGGCATATACAACGGGCAGCCCAGTATCATCGATTACAAACAAACCAACAAGCCCAAACGGACCGAATGGATTGAAGACTACTTTCTGCAACTTTGTGCCTACGCAGTGGCACATAACGAAACCTACGGCACTGACATCAAACAAGGTGTGATCTTAATGTGCAGTCAGAATTACGAGTTTCAGACCTGGACAGTTGAGGGCGCAGATTGGGAAATCTGGAAAAATCGTTGGTTTGACAGAATTGAACAGTATTACAAACTCGACTAAATATCTATTATGAAATTTCCAATTATTGAGTTAGTAGACAGATACGCCGTAGCAGTAGTTAAATCTCAAAATACCCACGGAGAAAATTTCGAGGAACTGCAGTTTTACCAACGAGAAATGCAGGACGCTGATATTGATGTTTCAGATGAGTTAATACTGGCATTAATTGAACACCATCGATTCGTCTGGAGCCTGGAAGATGACTTTAAGAAATGCAGAATCGACAATTTGCCACTGGAAGAAATAGGTCGTCGAGCAATTATCATACGGGATGCTGGCTTCAATAGGTTCATTTTAAAAAACAAAATTGCAGAAAAAATGGGTGATAACATTAAAGAAGTTAAGAGCTATTTTGACCAATAACTAAATGTCAAGCTCAGATTTTTATATCCGACATTTAAGTCGACTGACGAATAAAAAAATTAGTTATATTGACACTGAGTTTTTTGATATATTTACCGATGATAATATACTCAATCAAATTAAAAAAGATTGTGATATTGTAGTATTTGGTACTCAGCTAGCTAGATATCACAGAAATCACGGTGATATGATTATTAATAATTGTTCGGAACAATTTACCAAGTTTCTTGAATCTAAATTCAATATTATACAAAACCCCAATGGGGGGATAAGAATTTGTGATCGAGAGTTTGAAGATAATTATGTAATTCAACGAATAGAACGATTAAATGTTTCTAAACCCTGGATTTACATTACTAGTAATTTTAAATTTGATCATCCCAATTCAATTTTTCACCCCGTATGGCTGATTAATACCTGCATTGATACCAGAAACGCTGACAGACAAGTGGACATCGGTTCCCTAAGAACTAATCTGGCTAGTTTTTTGTTGTTTACGCCGCATTGGGACAGACTGGTTGCTTTTGTTATGCTGTCACAGCAAACTTTTTTTGATAACTTTTTGTATAATTTCCCCTCGTTAAGCGAACACAAGATCGACGAGACTGTTCGGCATATCCATAAATGTTTTTTTGATCAAAGTGTTAATCATTATCTGACCAATACTGAATCACAGCAACTAGAAAGATTTGTGTCGCTGGGAGAGCATCTAGCAGACCCCACTGATAAGATCTATAATCAAATTCAGCTGGGATTGTTGACCAATTCCTCGTTTAAAAAATGTTATGTTAACATTTTCGGAGAGTCTGGATATCCTCATCCCAATATTACAGAAAAAAGTGTCCTGCCCTTCTTGTCAGGACAGCTTCCTATGATATGGGGTGGGGATGGGTTAACTGACTACATAAAGGATATGGGCTTTGAAACGTTTGATGAGATAATTCCTAACGTAAATCTTCCAGAGATATCCTTGAGATCCAAGATCGATATGTTTATAAAATCTCTAAATATGATTTCAGAAAATATTGATGACATTTGGCATAGTACTTATGCACAGAGATTGCATAATTATCATTGGTCAAGAAGTGTAATTTTTACAGATAATATAGAATATTCCTTAAAAAATCGTCTTGGGGGGTAATGATTATGTTGTTGTACCGAAGTAACTTTGTATAAATACCACATTATAAACCAGGGTTACAAAAATGGCAGTGATACAAATCAGCAAGATACAGGTGCGTCGAGGTCTTCAAGAGGACTTGCCACAATTAGCCAGTGGCGAATTTGGCTGGAGCGTGGACACGCAGCGTCTATGGATTGGTAACGGCACACTGGTCGAAGGTGCCCCGCAAATTGGTAACACTGAGATTCTTACTGCTGGTAGAGACGTTCTATCGGTAATCAAATCCTACACATTCAAAGGAGCAGAATCAGGATACACCAGTCAAACCGGACCGACCGCTAATTTGCCTGTGACTCGTTCATTGCAGGATAAATTTGATGATTTTATAAATTTTCGGGACTTTATTCGTCCTGAGGATATTGCCGGTGATGATTACACTGAGGCACTGCAGCGGGCGATAGATCAGATATTTCCTCAGGATTATTATAATACTGTAGGAGTTCGTCGTATATTGCGCATACCTGCTGGTGTCTGGAAAATTTCAAGTACTTTGACTATCCCTCCCTATGCCAGCATAGAGGGTGAAGGTACCAAGTCAACATTTATTCGGCAAATTGGTGGTGACACCAGTGTAATTCGTCTGCGTAGTAGTCGTGGCACAGTGGGCGCCGATATAGATACCACCACATCAGATACCCCATTTCAAATTATTTTTAAAAATCTAACATTGCGGACAGATCAATCCAATGACATTGCATTGTTGGAAAGCTGCGAGGATATATATTTTGAGCATGTGAGATTCCAAGGATCAGTGAATAACCCAGTTAACGATTTGGATATTTCTAGTGTCAAAATTACTAATGTTGTTGCCCCATCTAAACGAATTACATTTACTCATTGTGAGTTTTACGGTATTAATTATGGATTGAAACTAATGGGAGATGTAAGCAACGTATTGGTGGATGATTGTCGTTTTGATACACTTTATACTGGGATATCTACTGCGGCATCACAATCAGATCAAATATATCCCAAAGGTATTAAAATATTGGGTTCGTTATTTGACAATATTGCATTCAATGCAATAAAGGCTGATGGACTGAGTTTTATAACCAGTTCATTCAATTATTTTAAAACTGTGGGAAAGTCAGATGGGCTAGTGGTTGACAGCGGTAATGTCACAAGTCCGGTCATCGTCTTTTCTTCAACCAATAATTACAGTATTGGTGATATATTTGATCAATCGTTTTTTGAAAATTCAGTAGTTTCTTTTGCCGATGACAGGGTTACAGCCTTGCCAACCGTGGCCACCACATTTGGGTCAGTTCAGGATTATCCAGGGGTGTTTTTGTCCTTGACTGACAATACCCAAGGCATCATTGGTACTATTCTATCGGAAACCTTGAACTCAACAATAATGGATTATAAGATTCAGAGAGGCAATGTATATCGGATTGGTACTATTCGCGCTACTCACAATGCCGGCACAAATGTAGTTTTTGAGGATGACTACAGCGAAACTGGAGATGTTCAAATAACATTGGGGTATGTTGGGAATACATCTGACAGGAATGTAACATTAACTTACTCCACCACATCAGTCGGATCCTCAGCTGATTTAAAGTTGACAGTCAGATCATTTATTTGATCAAAATATTGCCACATCATTGCAATCATCTGAAGTTTAATGTAAACTAAACAGATTAGTGTCTGAATCAAATCAGTAAATAAATTTTTAAAGAGGTTTTCGAATTGAGTAATATTCAAGTCATCAAACGTGGTGGTGCAAGCGTACCATTGGCCATCGACAAATGGCAGGCGCAGATATCCAAAGTGTGTGCGGGAATTGCTGACGTAAGTCAGAGTATGATAGAAATCAAAGCACAGCCGCATTTCTATGATGGCATCACTACCCGAGAGATTGATGAAATTACTCTGCGTGCCATTGTGGATTTGATCGATGTTGAACAAAACCCCGACATTGGAAACACAAATTATCAGTATGTGGCAGGCAAGCAGCGTCTGAGCATGTTGCGCAAAGACGTCTACGGCAGCTATGAGCCACCACATCTGTATGAAATTGTCAAACGCAATGTGTCAGTTGGTTTGTATACTTCAGAACTTCTGGAATGGTACACTGAAGACGAATGGAATCGCATGAATGATCTGCTGGATCATGCCAAAGACGAAGAATACAGTTATGCAGCAATCGAGCAATTGATTGAAAAATATCTGGTACGCAATCGAGCCACCAAGGCCATTTATGAAACACCGCAGATTCGTTACATGGTGGCTGCTGCCACTGTGTTCCATGCAGAAAATCCCAACCAACGACTAAAATACATCAAGGAATATTATAATGCATCTAGTGACGGTTTGTTTACTCTGGCTACTCCTGTTCTTGCTGGCCTTGGCACTCCCACTAAGCAATTCAGTAGTTGTGTTCTCATTCGTAGCGATGATGATCTCGATAGTATTTTTGCTAGCGGAGAGATGATGGCCAAGTATGCCAGCAAACGCGCTGGCATTGGTTTAGAAATTGGCAGACTCCGACCCCTGGGTAGTCCCATCAGAGGTGGTGAAATCATGCACACTGGCATGCTGCCCTTTCTGAAGAAATGGTTTGCTGATCTGCGCAGTTGCAGTCAGGGCGGCATCCGCAATGCCAGTGCCACAGTGTTTTACCCCATCTGGCATCTGCAGTTTGATGATCTGATTGTGCTGAAAAACAATCAGGGCACAGAAGAAACTCGCGTCAGACACATGGACTATGGTGTGGTGTTGAGTGCATTCTTTTGGCGTCGATTCAGGAACAAAGAAAACATCACCTTCTTTGACCCCAATGAAGTTCCAGATCTGTATGAGGCATTTTATACCAACACGCAGAAGTTTGAAGAACTTTATGTCAAGTATGAACGGCGCCGTGATCTGCGCAAAAAAACCATGAGTGCTGAAGAAGTATTCAAGGGTGGTATCCTTAAAGAACGCACAGACACTGGTCGCATCTATCTGGTGTTCATCGACAATGTCATGAACCAGGGCCCATTTGATCCCGAATACCACACCATCTATCAGAGTAATCTGTGTTGTGTGACCGGTGAAACACAAGTAACTTTCTTGCACGAAGACGGCAATACAGAACAAATGTCTGTTGCTAGTGCAGTAGAAAGATTTGAACTTGGCGGGCTAAGTAACTCTAAAATTAAAAGTTTCAAGAATGGAGAAGTTTCTTGGGAAAGTGTTTCTGCTGCTATTAAGACAAAAACGGTCACGGAACTATACGAAATCGAGGATGAGCACGGTAATGTGTTAAGATGTACTGGTGATCATCTGGTTTTTACCAAAAACAGAGGATATGTCCGTGCAGATGAATTGGTAGAAACTGACGAGTTATGCGTTGAAATTTGATTACCGAGTATAAATACATACGGAGAAATTCATATGTATAAAAAACTTTATAAGAATATAATCGATAATGCAAGAAAAGAAAAAAGAATGAAAAATCAAGGAACTTATTATGAACAACACCATATTGTTCCCGATTTCTTGTATAAGAATCGTAAAAGAACAGGTCCAAAAGGACATTTAGATGGTAATCCAAACGGCAAAGAAAATTTAATTTTATTGACTTTTTCTGAGCATTTGATGGCTCATTATTACCTTTACGAAATTTACAAAGGAACAAGGTATGAATACTCTGCTGGTTCTGCCCTGCAATTCTTTTTTGTAAAAGCAACCGGCAATCATAAACGACAAATTAATCTATCAGAAGTTGACAAACAGTTTTTACAAGAAATGGAATATCTAAGAATATTAGGTAATGAAAGCATCGGTAGAGCAAGAAGAGGAAAGATGCCTGTTGTTGACGCTGTAACTAGAGAAAAAATAGGATCAGTTTCCGTGGATCACCCCAAAGTTTTATCGGGGGAATGGGTCCATCATAGTAAAGGAATTCCTGGGAAGTCTGCAAGAGACATGTCTGGTTCTAAAAATACTAACTTTAAGGAATTAACTCAGGATCGAAGAGAAAGAATGTGGAAATGCGTATCCGAATCTTGTCAAGAGGGCCACTTGAAGTCACACTTATTGCGAGATAATATGAAAAAAGAATTCGTAGAGTTTAAGAAAATTTCATTGGCGTGGGTAAGCAAAAAGTTTGGATCTTTAGAAAATCTAATAAACGAAACGAATAAGAACTTGAATCTAAACATCAAATATAATCCATACCACAGGAGCGCAGAACAACGAAAAATTGCGGCAGAACACTCAAAAAAACATCGTTGGTACAATAACGGCGTTCAAAATGTAAGAGTTACAAACGAAGAAGAATTTTGTAAACATAATCTAGATTATGTATTGGGAAAAATAAAAATATGATTAAGATTAAAAAAATTAAAGTAAAACCGACCGAGGTATATGATTTATCTGTTCCCAAAACAGAATGTTTCTTTGCCGATAACATATTAGTTCATAATTGTGAGATTTTACTGCCCACCAAACCGTTTCGGCGGTTGGATGACGAAACCGGCAGAATTGCTCTCTGTACCCTAGGCAGTATAAATTGGGGAGCATTCCGTAATCCTGAAGATATGCGTAGAGCTTGCCGTATACTCCAACGCAGTCTGTGTAATATTTTGGACTACCAGGATTTCCTAAGTGTTCAGAGTCGACTCAGCAATGAGGAGATTCAACCCTTGGGCATTGGCGTGACAAACTTGGCCTACTGGCACGCCAAACGGAGCCTACGTTACGGCGAAAGTGATGCTCTACAGGAGGTCAAGACCTGGATGGAGCATCAGTCTTTCTATCTGACCGAGGCCACTGTTGAGCTGGCCAAAGAACGTGGCAAGTGTCGGGACAGTGATCGAACCAGATATGGTCAGGGCATATTCCCCTGGGAATTGAGAGCTCAGGCAGTCAATGAGCTGGCAGACTTTACTCCAGAACTGGACTGGGAACAACTACGTAGTGACATGCGTAGTCACGGTGTTCGCAATGCCACCCTGATGGCCATCGCTCCAGTGGAATCCAGCAGTGTGGTCATTAACTCAACCAATGGTATTGAAATGCCCATGAGTCTGATCACTGTCAAAGAAAGCAAGGCCGGCAGTTTTATACAGGTGGTTCCAGAATATCAGAAACTCCGGAACCGGTACCAATTGATGTGGGATCAGCGGGATTGCGTGGGCTATCTCAAGACGGCTGCTGTGTTGGCAGCATATGTGGATCAGAGCATCAGCACCAATACTTTTTACAACCCTGCACATTTCGCAGACCGCAAGGTGCCAACCACACTGATTGCCAAGAATTTGATGCAGGCCTGTGCCTGGGGGTTGAAAACTTTTTATTACTCACTTATTAATAAGCAAGGAGCTAAAGTCGTTGACGAGGAAGCACTAGCGCCGTTAGCACCAGTGGACTATGATGAAAATGACGAAGATTGTTTATCGTGCAAACTATAAAGGGTAAAATATGTCAAAAGCTCAATATGATTTGTCTAAGCCAACAGATTATCTAAATAGAAAAATGTTTTTGGATCCCGCGGGGCCTGTAACAGTACAGAGGTTTGAGGAAGTAAAATACAATAAACTTCAAAAATTTGAAAGTACCGCAAGAGGATTCTTTTGGGTACCTGAAGAAATATCTTTGACCAAAGATGCCAGCGACTTTAAAGATGCCAGTACCACTGTTAAACATATCTTTACCAGTAACTTGCTGAGACAAACTGCATTAGATAGCTTGCAAGGTAGAGGGCCTACCCAGGTTTTTATACCTGTGGTTTCAATTCCTGAATTAGAAGCATTAATGTATAATTGGGGGTTTTTTGAGACAGCAATACATTCTAAATCCTACAGTCATATCATTCGTAATATCTATAACGTGCCCAAGGAAGAATTCAACAAGATTCACGATACCAAAGAAATTGTTGACATGGCGTCCAGTGTGGGTGAATATTACGACGCACTACACGCAATCAATTGTCAGAAGGAAATGGGACAATCAGTGGATGAATCGGACCATGTCCGGGCCATATGGTTGGCACTGAATGCGTCATATGCTCTGGAAGCATTCAGATTCATGGTCAGCTTTGCCACCAGTCTGGCCATGGTGGAAAATAAAATCTTCATTGGCAACGGCAATATTATCAGCCTGATCCTGCAGGACGAAATTCTGCACAAAGAATGGACCGCCTGGATCATCAATCAGGTGGTCAAAGAAGACCCCAGATTTGCCAAAGCTCGTGTGGAATGTGAACAAGAAGTGTATAATATGTACATGGATGTCATACGTGAAGAAAAAGCCTGGGCTGACTATCTGTTTAAACTGGGACCAGTGATTGGTCTGAATGCCAACATTCTCAAGGATTTTGTGGACTACACTGCAGCAGCGGCGCTGAAAGAAATTGGCGTCAAATATCAGAGTGCAGCACCCAAAACCACACCCATCCCCTGGTTCAACAAACATTCAGACACCAGCAAGAAGCAGACAGCCCTGCAGGAAAATGAAAGCACCAACTACGTGATTGGTGTCATGTCTGATGCCATCAATTACGATGAACTGCCAAATTTATAAGAGAAAAAATATGAGAAATTTAATTAATCTAGTGGAAGAACAAGGCATCACAGAACCATGGTTTCGTGATGGAAGTTTTCAAACATACAAAAAGCCCAATCCTGAAAAATATGAAATAGCACAGCAAGACGGCACTTTACAAACTCTGGAAGGTCCTCAAAGTTATAAAAAAGGTTTTTATATACTTACTGGGCCCAAGGGTGAAAAATACAGTATTCCTCCAGAAAAGTTTTCTGAACTCAAAGACGACGAAGGTAACGGTATTTGCTATCCTAAAAAAATTGTGAAACTAGCCAAATTGGCAGATCATGACGGTAGTGTAAAAACATCTTGGGGAGAAACTTTGGAATACACTACAGGAAACGACTACATAGTAAGACACGGCCCTGGTGATTACGGGGTAATTAAAAAAGATATTTTCGCACAAACCTATGCTCAACCACAAGGATAAAACATGCTAATTGTATATACAAAAAAGAATTGTCCCTATTGCGATCAAACCAAACATCTGCTGACTACCAAGGGTATTGAATTTGAAACAGTAAATGTGGACCTGGATTTGAACGCTCGAGCCTGGCTGGTGGATCAGGGCCATCGAACTGTGCCACAGATTTACAAGGATGGCCAGGTATTTGTGGAAGGTGGTTACAAGGGATTATCTGCACTGTCAGATGACGAGTTGCAGTCAAAATTAACAGCTTAAACGGAAAATCATGCTAATCAATAAATCAGGATATTCAAAAGACGACATCGTGAGTTTTAAATTGGTCAACGGGGACGAAATTGTAGCCAAGATTGTGGAAATCAATGACAATAATTATGTTATTTCCAAACCCACCACGGCCATGCCCAGCGCCCGGGGACTGGGGCTGATTCAGAGCTTGTTTACCTGTGACCTGGAAGATGCCATGACTCTGGAAAAACAGCATGTCATGCTGCACGCACTCACACAGAACGATGTTAAAAATCATTACATTCAGACCACCACTGGTATTCAGCCAGTCAGTGCAGGTAACAAAATTATCACCTAAGGTGTTGAGATGTCCGAACACGATATAAGCCTCGTCACTGCCAAAGCCGGCTCAGTTATAGC
>Ga0214923_10000742_pt1 | contig 48556 bp, 43 predicted proteins | sample LL1510_MetaG_FD_177993 | JGI IMG/M metagenome (GOLD analysis project Ga0214923, IMG submission 177993) | Freshwater microbial communities from Lake Lanier, Atlanta, Georgia, United States - LL-1510 | ecosystem: Environmental > Aquatic > Freshwater > Lake | place: USA: Georgia | collected...
ACAATTTCTTGTCGATGATTCTAATGTTATTTATGACTTTCATTCTCACATTCCTATCGGCTGTCTTCTAAACGATAATATCTCTTTCTATTAATTTTTATACTATACTATACTCTTATTTTATTCTTATATTTATTACAAAAAATATATAAACAAATATATCGTTATTATTCATAAGTAATTAAAAATGAAATTAACTACTATTCTTATATTTATAATTCTAATAACAAAAATAAAAGAACGTTCTTCATTACAAACAAACCAAAATATAAACAAACTATACAAAGAACGTTTTTTTTTACAGGAAATACCATATTCAAAATTGAATGAAAAAATAGAAAAACATGAAATTAAAAAGATATATTTTCCAAAGACATTAGACTCAGTTTTATTAGAAAATGAAGAAAAAACTGGCAATGACTACAATGATTATTCTATAACAACTGTATCACCTTTAATTACAAATGATATAGCAAATAATGCGTTTAAACATCATATAGAACCAGTATTTTTAAAAGACCCTTATCCTGGACCTATCGAGATATTTTCCAAAGATGCTCTAGGATTCGTTAGTTCATATTTTGTCCCTTTTGTTTTTATAACATTAATTATCAATACAATTCGAAACGTTTTTTTATTTAATCGTAATCAAAATAATCCATTAATGGGTGGAATGCCTAGATTAAATTTAGATTTTAAAAAAGATAAGGAAAATATGGTAAAATCAAATATAACATTGAATAGTTTCGCAGGTAGTCCTGAAATATTCGAAGAATGTACAGAAGTGGTATCCTATTTGAAAAATGAAACATTATATAAAAACGCGGGGGCTGAAATACCAAGAGGTATATTATTAGAAGGACCACCTGGCACTGGAAAAACATTACTAGCAAAAGCAATTGCGAGCGAAGCTAATGCTAATTTTTTATCTATATCAGCAAGTGAATTCATAGAAGTATTTGTAGGCATGGGTGCTTCAAAAATCAGGAATTTATTCAATTCAGCAAGACAAAATAAACCTTGTATAATTTTCATCGATGAAATTGATTCTGTAGGAAGACAACGTGGTGCGGGAATTAATATGGGCAATGACGAACGAGAACAAACCTTAAATCAATTATTAGCAGAAATGGACGGATTCGCAGATAATGATGGAATATTAGTAATTGCTGCTACAAACAGAAAAGACGTATTAGATGCTGCTTTGTTACGACCTGGTCGTTTCGATAGAATTATTACTGTAGCATTACCAGATAAAAGTTCAAGAAAAGAAATTCTCAAGGTCCATTCAAAAAATAAACAATTAGAAGATAATATAAATTTAGATTTAATAGCAGAATTAACATCTGGATTTTCTGGTGCACAAATTAAAAATCTACTAAACGAAGCTGCTATCTTTGCTGCTAGAAAAGGAAATACTATTATTAGTGAAAATGATATTTTGAATTCATTAGATAAATTAATTGTTGGATTAGTAAGAAAGATAGATACTCGAAGTGATGAAGCAAAAAGACGAATTGCCATACATGAAACTGGACACGCATTGCTTTGTTCAATATTCGACGATTTATTTGAATTAAAAAAAGTGACTATTCAAAGCACATACAATGGCGCTGGAGGATATACATTATTTAATGAACATACTAATATTACAGATAGTGGTCTATATACAAAAAATTTATTAAAAAAACGGTTAGTAATCGCAATGGGGGGCAAAGCCGCGGAAAATATTTATTACGGTAACGAATATATTTCAGTAGGTGCTGTTCAAGATTTAAAACAAGCAAATTCATTAGCACAAAGAATGATTTCTAATTATGGAATGGGAAAAGACTTGGAAGCATTTTATAATGAAAATATTGAAAGCGAACGCAATCCGTTCTTAGGTAGAAGCCTGGGTTTAGGTGATAAATATTCAGAAAAAACGAAAGAAATTATCGACAAAGAATCAATCGAATTAGTAAATGACGCTTTAGATACAGCAAAATATATTTTAACAAATCATCGAGAAAAAATGGATATTATAATAAAAGAATTACTAAAAAATAATACTTTATATGGAAAAGAATTAAATAATTTGGTATTTTAACGTTAAATAAAATATATAAAAATAATTGATATTTTTATATAAACATGTGTGGTATTCTTGGAATAATACATAACGATAAAAATCGTTTTGTAAATCAATCATTAGTTGATGGTTTAACTGTTCTCCAACATCGTGGTCAAGAATCAGCAGGAATAGCTACTATACATGAAAATCGATTTCATATTTATAAAAACAAAGGTCTAGTATCTGAAGTTTTTAATCAAGACAATGTTCTCAATCTAAAAGGAAATATAGGTATAGGTCATGTTAGATACCCAACATCAGGAAGTACAAGTATTTATGAATCTCATCCATTATATACAAATACTCCTTATGGAATAGCATTAGTTCATAATGGAAATATAACAAATACAAAAGAAATAATGGATATTATGATAAGAAATAACAGACATATTAATACGAATTCAGATAGCGAACTATTATTGAATGTATTTGCTGAAGAATTATCTAGAAAGAAATTATCAAATATTACAGAATTCGATATATATGATTCAGTAAGAGCATTAATGCGAGTATGTAAAGGAGGGTTCTCTGTTATTATGTTAATTAATCGTATAGGATTAGTGGTGTTTAGAGATCCATATGGAATTAGACCTCTATGTTTTGGTAAAAATGATAATGGTGATTATGCGTTCGCATCTGAAAGTGTAGCTATCGATGCTTTGAGTTCAAATTTTAAACTGGTGCGAGATGTTTTGCCAGGAGAATGTTTATACATTAATATAAATAACTATGAATTAAACGCACTAAATGTGTCGGATATGTGTATTTATAAACCTTGTTTATTTGAATATATTTATTTTGCTAGACCAGATTCGACGATAGATCGTATATCGGTATATGAATCAAGAATAAAAATGGGTGAAAAATTAGCAAAAAAAATCATAAAAGAATTTCCAGAAAATGATATTGATGTAGTAATTCCTATACCAGAAACATCTAGAATATCAGCATTAGAAATAGCTAAAATATTAAATAAACCGTATAAAGAGGGTTTTATAAAAAACAGATATATTGCTAGAACATTTATATTACCTGGACAAGAAATAAGAAAAAAAACGGTAAAATTAAAATTAAACACTATTAAATCAATATTTAAAGATAAAAACATTTTGATAGTAGACGATTCTATTGTAAGAGGAACTACATCAACAGAATTAGTTCAACTCGCCAGAAACGCAGGAGCAAAAAAAATATATTTTGCTAGTGCTGCTCCTATAGTGAAATATCCAAATGTATATGGTATTGATATTCCTACAACAAAAGAATTAATAGCAAATAATAAAAATGAAATCGAAATAGCAAAATCAATAGGCGCTGATAGAATTTTTTATAATGATTTAGATGACGTTATTGATAGTTGCTTAAGTTCAATACCAAAAAATGATATTGATAAAAAATATGCTCCAAAAGAATTCGAAACATGTTGTTTCAATGGTCATTATGTTACTGGTAACATAAATACAGAATATATAAATGAATTAGAATTGAAACGTAAATAATATAAACACATTTTAGATTATTAATAAAATGACAAAAATTGCGTTTATTACCGGAATTACTGGTCAAGATGGTTCTTATTTAACAGAATTTTTATTAGATAAGGGTTATTTCGTTCATGGATTAGTTAGACGTTCATCTACCATAAACACTAGTCGAATTGAACATATATTTCATAATAAAAAATTATTTTTACATTACGGCGACTTAACTGATTATACTAGTTTATATAACTGTTTTGTTAATATTCAACGAAAATACGAAAACATATCTGTTCTCGAAGTATATAATTTAGGAGCACAATCACATGTAAAAATATCATTCGAAATACCTACTTATACTGCCAGTTCAGACGCATTGGGAACATTAAATTTATTAGAAGCATTAAGAATTTCTGGTATGGATAAAATCGCTCGGTTTTATCAAGCATCAACAAGTGAATTATATGGTTTAGTACAAGAAGTACCACAAACCGAAACTACCCCTTTTTATCCTCGATCTCCGTATGGAATCGCAAAATTATATGCTTATTGGATAGTAAAAAATTATAGAGAATCTTATAATATGTTTACTTGTAATGGAATATTATTCAATCATGAATCAGAAAGAAGAGGACATAATTTTGTTACTAGAAAAATTACCATAGGTTTGAATAAAATATTAAAAGATGAAACTGGAAATGAAAGATTAGTAATGGGCAACATTGATGCTCTACGTGATTGGGGACATGCCAAAGATTATGTAGAAGGCATGTGGTTAATGTTACAACAAGATACCCCAGATGATTATTTATTAGCTACAGGTGAAATGCATAGTGTAAGAGAATTTATAGAAAAATCATTTTTATTGAAAGGTTTTGAAATTGAATGGAAAGGTACTGGTGTAGATGAGGTCGGCATAGATAAAAAAACAGGTAGAGTTTTAATAAGCATAGACCCCAAGTATTTTAGACCAGCAGAGGTCGAACAATTATTAGGAAATCCAGCAAAAGCAGAAAAAATTCTAGGTTGGAAACCCAAAATTACTTTTGATGGATTAGTAGAATTAATGGTTGAATATGATTGTAAAAAATAGTAAAAATATATTTGTACTATATATTATATAAATGAACCCATCAAGAACAGATATGGAATATGCGGCAAAAGCTATCGCTGCAAACAATAAAAACACTATTTCAAAACCAATTTAGCAACCAACCAAGAACCCAGTGTTAGCCACATATGTGTAATATTAGTTCCTCCATTATATATACACCATCTTAACGCTTGACAATGTAGTGAAGGTGCTAAGAATGGCGATATTACAAACCCATATATACCAGTTGGCACACATAAATAAATATATAACTGAGACGAAATATAATGTATAATTATCCAAATAATATAAATTCCTACTATACTAAAAACGTTTTTAAAAAACCCATATATTTTTGATTCCATTTATCACGTAAAATACTTATTTTATGTGATATCATATAAATCCGTTCAATTTTTTATTTACACATGTGAAACTGTATTTCCCATTGTTCTAATAATTCAAGAGAAATATCTGGTAATATTGGGTGCGCCTCCCAAAAATATCTACAAAAAGCCCATTTAAAATCATATTGTTCTGGATATAATTCTGGATAATTATTTATCAAAAATTTACATATATTTTGTGGTAATAATTCTAAATTCGATTTCGGCATAACATAACATAATTGTACTAATTTTGTAAAAGGGGCATTCGATATATTCGATTTGTTCGAAATAAAATCCATTTCAAAATGTGGAATATATTTACATAAATCAGAGAAAAGTGGTGGATAATGATAATTATATTTCCAACGCCAATGAGGGCATCCATCGCTATAATATTTAAAAACCCATTCCAATCCTTCCAAATAATTATTACAAATTTGTTTCATATTCTCAGCAGTTTTTTTACAGTGTAAAAGACGTTTATAATATCTATTTTCCCACATTGGTTCATCAGGACATATATATTTTTCCTCTTCTCTAAAAATAATAGGCAAATTTTGGAATGCTTCCTCCCTTTCTTTTGGTGTTTCAATCGTATATGTTCGTTTATCAAATTTATTTCTAACAAAATATTCATTTATTAACAATTCATGTTCTTTTTTAGCGATTTCATTAATTAAAATACTTACATTTTTCCATTGAATTTTGCCACTCGTTTTTGAAATTAAAAACCTGTCTTGATAATTCCCTATATATAAACGATAAAAATCCAATAAACAACTTATACCATGAGTTCGAATATTCATTGCTGGAAAATGTGGCAAAAAATCATTCCCTAAAAAGAAACATAAAAATACATAATCATATGTTCTTTGTTCATCGGAATATTTACAATTCATTTCACTTGATATTGAATTCGATAAATACCGAATATCTAAAAAATATGGGTCTGTATCGTTGCCACGCACATTACACCGACCAGAAAGAATTTCGGGACGATTATCGTCATCAAAATTATTTTTGTCGGCGACTAGTCCATTCGAAAAATGAGAATTTGTCTCATTTTTCTTTATGGACGGTGTAATTGGTATAGAACTTTTTAGAAATTCGGGTGCTTCACGAAAAACATAAATATCTTTACAATACTTTAAATGGAACAATGATAACATTATCAAATCAGAATCTAAACCATAAATTGCTAAGTTCTCATTTTGTGATACACATTGTCTAGTATGTTTGAATAATTTATGTTCTCCCTCACCAGCATCGTCCGAACAAGAAACATAAATATTTTTAACATTATAATTTTTTTCTGTATTTTTAAATTCATAATTAATTCGATACGATAAATTATCCATAAATTTTGTACCAGGTGTTATAGCAGATGTATTCCAACTATTTTTATTTGAATCTCCAAAATCCATTGTTGTCATATATCTAGTTCTATAACGACGTGTTCTCTGTTGTTCCATCTTGGCAAATGGTGCCACACCATCAAATGCTATAAAAATAGTAGTATTCGGTTTTATTAAATTAATATATTCTTTAATATTTACTATAACTTTTTCAATAATTTCATTTTCAAATGTTTGATTATCAAGATTGTTTGTCGTATCGATAGAATGAACCGCATCATAAATAATTGAATTACAATCCATATATAAATGGTTAAACGAAAACGATTTATTATTCGAAAAATAACCAATATTTCGTATAATATTTGGATAATTCTTTATAATATACGAGAAATAACTTGGTATTCCCATAGTATTCGATAATATTAAATTATTGTTAGTAAGTTCTCTATTATTAATTACAATTTTGTTTTTATACTCTTTCTTGTAATTTATAAAATACAATAGTACGTTAAAATCAATAGCGATAAAAATTCGTTTTATTTATAAATAGTTATTGTATAATGATTCGAAATACAACAAAAGATAAAAACAAGGATAAAAACAAGGATAAAAACAAGGATAAAAACAAGGATAAAAACAAGGATAAAAACAAGGATAAAAACAAGGATAAAAACAAAGAAGAAAATATAAAAACAAATAAAATAAAAAATACAATTAATACGAACGATTGTAAAGAATTAAAAACATTTATAGAAGAAAAAATAACGTATATTCAAGAAATCATTAGAAATACAATAATTTCTATAAAAAAGAATAAAAAAAATGAAATATTTAGTAATAATGACGCAAATTTATCGATATCAGTATTGACAGAACTTTATGAGAGAACAAATGAGATTACTAATAAAAACAATACATCTACACTATTAAAGGAATTCGATGGATTAATTGATGCGTTACAAACGATTATAGATAAATTATCTATGATAATTTGTGGATTTGGAACATTATTTATAGAAGATTTATTATTTATTTCATTCGGTTCTGAATTTAAAAATATAAAAACAGATGATTCAATATTAAATAGTAAATTTGAGTTGATAAAAAAATATATTCAGCCAATCGGTTATAAAATAGTACATTGGAAAACAGATAAAAAATATATACAAAAAAATAATGAGAGTTGTAATAATAAAATAATAGATACTATAGTTTCATATGAGGACGCTAATATGTTTGAATGTTTCGATATAGATATTACGACAAAATCATTTTACCAAAAAATCAATGGAATAAATATTATAATACAAAACGAAAGAGCTCGAAAAACTCTTATTATAAATGGATTAATAGAAGATATTCAGTTATCGTGCATTTCAAATAAATATATTGAACAACGACAGAAAAAAATAAAAGACTTTTCAAAAGGTTTTCAAGATAACGAAAATGAAATAATAAATAGAATATTAGAGTCATTTACATTAAAAGATGTATTAATATATGGAAATGAAGATGTACAAAAAAAAATGATTGCGGTTATAACTGAAACCAACTCAATTCGAAATAAGAAAATCGATATCAATATAAAACATTTTTTAGAATTAGATATATTTTCCCAAAGAAATATGTTAATCAATTTGCTTTTATACAATAATGATTATGAAATACAATATATTTGCTATTTATTATATGATTTATTAAATGTAAGTTCAAATGATAATAATACACCTAATTCTCAATTAATTATTTATGATAGTTTACCAAATAAAATACAGTCATACTTAAAAGATGCGGTAAGTTATACAGTAAAATATACAAATGAAATGAATGAAAAATATGATATACATAAAATAACATTAGAACAACAAATATATATGTTAAAAGCAAACGAAACTGTAAAAGAAAAAGCTATGGCAAAATTAAAAGAAATCAAAGGAAAACCTGACGAATTAGGTTTAAAAGCGAAACAATATTTAGAAGGGTTGATTAAAATACCATTTGGTGTATATCGTCAAGAACCTATATTGAAAAGAATAAAAGAATATAATAAATGGTTTATTCGTTTTATTACAGTAATTGAATCATTTTTCACAGATTTACAATTAACTAAAAAAGAAAAATATACAAATATCGAGATGTTAAAAACTATAAAAAACATTGAACAATTTATAAATACAAATGTTCTCAATATAGTAAAAAATTCTTTGGAAAAACAAACAGTAAAACAAATTATGCAAATTATTCAATCGATTAATTTAACAAAAAAAATTAAAAAAGAAGAGAAAATAACTATTTCAAAAAAGACAAAGGAAGTATTTATAAAAAGAATAATAGATTATTTAAATGAAAATCCATCGATACAATTAGAGATATATGACCATATACATATTGAGAACCCGTTGTCATTAGTAAATACAATTCAAGATATGAATTTATTAAAATTAAATATAAAAACTATCGAGAACACAATGACAGATATTAATAATACATTAGATGATTCTATATATAGTCATTCTCATGCTAAAAACCAAATTATGAAAATAATAGGTCAATGGATGAATGGAGAACAATCCGGTTATTGTTTTGGGTTCGAAGGTTCTCCTGGAATTGGTAAGACCTCTCTGGCAAAAAAAGGAATAGCAAATTGTTTAAAAGATGAATCTGGAAATTCAAGACCGTTTTCGTTCATTGCGTTGGGTGGTTCATGTAATGGGTCGACATTAGAAGGTCATGGTTATACTTATGTAAATTCTACATGGGGTAGAATAGTAGATATTTTGATGGAATCAAAGTGTATGAACCCTATTATTTATATAGACGAACTAGATAAAGTAAGTAAAACTGAGAACGGCAAAGAAATAATTGGAATATTTACACATTTGATTGACCAAACTCAAAATGATGCGTTTCAAGATAAATATTTCAGTGGAATCGATATCGATTTATCAAAAGCATTGTTTATATTTTCATATAATGACCCAGAACAAATCGATAAAATATTATTAGATAGAATACATAGAGTGAAATTCGATAATCTATCAATAGACGATAAAATGGTTATTGTAAGAAAATATATATTACCAGAAATAAATAAAAAAATGGGTTTCGAGAACATTGTGGAAATTTCAGACGAAATGATAGAATATATAATAGATAGTTATACGGTTGAACCTGGTGTAAGGAAATTAAAAGAATTACTATTCGATTTATATGGTGAGATAAATTTACATATTTTACGTAGTAATATCACGGAAGATTTTGAAAATTACATAAATTTCGAGAACATTGATTTGCCTATTAAAATTACGAAAGAAAACATAGAAAATAAATATTTAACAAAATATAATAAAATACAAGAAAAGAGAATTCATGACAAGCCTGAAATTGGCATCATAAATGGGTTATGGGCGAATTCATTAGGAAGAGGTGGAATAATACCTATACAAACGCTTTTCTACCCATCGTCTAATTTTTTAGATTTTAAATTAACTGGCTTACAAGGAGATGTAATGAAAGAAAGTATGAATGTGGCAAAAACACTTGCCTGGAATCTGACACCGAATACTATAAAAATCGAATGGATTAAAGAATTTGAGAGTACGAAATGTCAAGGGTTACATATTCATTGCCCTGAAGGTGGTATATCGAAAGATGGTCCATCCGCGGGAACTGCTATTACAATTGCTATATATAGTTTATTAAATAAAAAGGAAATCAGAAACGATATTGCTATCACTGGCGAAATAAATCTTCAAGGAGAAGTTACAGCAATTGGTGGTTTAGATGTAAAAATTATTGGTGGAATAAAAGCAGGCATTAAAACTTTTTTATATCCAAAAGCAAATTCACGTGATTTTTTTAATTGGAAAAATAAAAATAATAGAAAACAAATATATGAAAATATAGAATTCATCGAAGTTAGTAGAATAGAACAAGTTTTTGATTATGTATTTCTATAATTAAGCCCATGAATATTTTTACGCCTTTTTCTCATTTACACCCAATGTTGTTTATAAAATAACTTAAAAAATACTTGGATTGCTAATCATTAGTTGGCAATTCAAGTGAGAATAGGTGTAAAACATGAATTGTTTTTATAATAAAATTGAAAATACTTTACAAATTATTTTCAATAAATAAATAATATTGATATTATTGATGGAAACAGAAACTATTTTTAAAAATGCTGGTGCGCCTTGGTCACAAGAAGAAGATGCGCAATTAAATAAATTATATAATGAAGATATGCTTGATATTATGGAAATATCTAAAATACATAATAGAGCACCAGGAGGGATAATTAGTAGATTGTTTAAGAACAATTATATTGTTAATAGACAATCAGCAAGAGGATATATATCTTATAAAAATAGCGATTTATACAAAGAAATAGTATCAAATAATAAGGATAAAAAGAATACTGAAATCGGAGATAAATCAGAAAAAAAAATCAAACCCACTCAAATAGATAATTTATTAATTGGTATTAATAAAAGCGATTATATAGAATTACAAAATGATGTAAAAGAAATGAAAAATGAAATCAAAGATTTAAAAAATACAATAAAAGAATTAGTTGAAATGATGAAAGCAGTTTATGATTTTGAAGACGCATAAAATGGGAATTCAAATGAGAAAATGTGTAATTATCAAACGGTGTATAATAATAAAAAACAATCTATGTATATATTATAATTATAGTTTTAGTAAAATGGAATTAAATCTAATCACATTTGGATATTTATTTTTTCGTTTAGCACCATTTATACTTACTTGTTTTTTTACATTATCATCATTATTCAATCAAGATTTTAAAGGAATAGTTTTATTAATTGGGTTATTATTAGCATGTTTCATAGGAAGTTTGGTTGGTCGGCTTGTTAATTTTAAATCCCCATCAGAAGCATTAAATAATGAATTTTGTAATATGATATCATTGGGCCATGTAACAAATATATCACAATTACCATTAGGTCAAGTTATCCTGTCATATATTTTTATTTATTTAGTTATGTTTATTTCTTTAAATAAAGTATTCTTACAAAATATCGCAACTCTTGTATTCTTTCCGTTGTTGATTACATTAGATGCTTTATGGAATATGAATAAAAGTTGTTTTACTATACAACAAATACTTTTTGCTATATTAGTTGGAGTAGCGGTTGGTTCTTTATGGGGTTGGATAATATATAAATTTGGTTCACCAAAAATACAATATTATATCGGTTTTACTGATAAACAAGTTTGTAGTAAACCACAGAGAAACACTTTTAAATGTAATGTTTATAAAAATGGCAAATTATTGAATAGCACTAAAATGTAAATTTTTATCTATATGATAAATCATAATATTGATTATTTATCATATTTGATTGTTCAATTATCGAAATACTGAATATTTTCATTAAACCATTGTTTCAAATTTTGTGATAATCTTGCTCTATGCATATCATTCGCTATCATATGTATACTTTTATGTTTATCTTGGAAAAAAACCATAAAATGCTGAATAATATTTTTAGTTAATGCTTTTGAATATTTTTCATCTAATTGTTCAAATGGAAATAATGGAAAACCTTTTCTCAAATTTACTTCATTATGAAATTGAAAAAATACATTTTTTAAGTCTTGTTTAGTTTTAATTGAATTAAAATTAACCCGTTTCATATATTCAGTGGCATGATTAGCACAATTTGGACAAGGTAGATTATTACATATAGTTGTAATAATATTTAATATATCTGATTTCATATTACTAAAATGCTCTTCTTTTATTTTATGAGCCATTGTATGAAATAAAAACCATGTTGGTTCTCCCCATTTCATTTTTTTAGGAATTTGTTCGTCGATATTGTTTTCAATTACTTGCGCATTCGTTGATTTGTCTGGTATATATCTAACCTGTCGATTCATACGCAATAACATCATATTTTGATTCTGTATTTGAATCTGATTCTGTGATTGAATATATTGACTATAATTTTGTTGTTTTGTACTAAAAATCATATTCATTTGTTCTATATATTTTTATATTATATATTTTATCGACATGAACCGCTAAAGTTTTTAATTATTTTCATAATAAATATAAAAATATATGGTAATATTATAAAAATGGAAACAAAAGAACAACTTGTTAAAACTATCAAAGAATGGGTTAAATTAGATAATGAAATAAGAACATTACATAATGAAGAGAAAAACCGAAAATTGGAAAAAAAGAAAATTTCAAATTCTTTAATGGAAATTATGAAAAAAAACGAAATTGATTGTTTCGATATTAAAGACGGTCAAATATGTTATACTAAAAAGAATATTAAAAAACCGATAACACAAAAGGTTTTAATTGAAATTTTATCAAAATATTATAATGGTGATTTATTAAAAGCAACCGAATTAAACAATTTTATTTCTGAGAATAGAGAAGAGGTTGTAAAAGAATCTATTACAAGAGTTATATACAAAGAAGAAAGTCCATAATTTTATTCTAAACCTAAACCCGGTATTGTATAGCGATTATTATTTTTTACATATTTCGCAATTATTTGTGGATTTTGTTTTCCTTCTACAATATCTTCGGTTTTATAAACATTATTAAACTTATCAATATAATAAACGATTCCAAATATTTCTTCAGCAAATACCTCAACCTTTTGTGATATAGTTTCTGAACATTCAGTAGAATTTATCAAACCATGTGGTGTTCCCTTAACATGAGTGCCACAATATTCACACCCTTCTTTTCTACGACGAGTACATTGTTCACTACTAGCGCGCTTTGCTATACAACGATTCATTACTGGAATCGAATTTTTTACGCGTTTTCTTTTTATTAAATCATCTTTTGCTAATGATAACCTTTCGTAATCATATACAAATTCTAATAATTCGTTAGTTTTTGACTTATCATCTATGTTTAATGATTTGATTTTATTACTTAAATTATCTTTGAATTGACTAATATATGTGCTTATTTTTTGATTTAAACGTTTTTCCATTTTATAATACTTTTTTATATCATTTATTATAAAATAATATTTAGTTCAATTTTATAAATATACTTTTTGAATCAATATAAAGGCAAACAAAAAATACCAATATAATGTCATATAACATCCAAAATAATATTGCGATATGCGTGTTATGTAAAATACCAAACGAAGTATGGCTGCGATTTTTAAACGATTTCAATAAATATGATGTTTTTATAATTATCGATGATAATTCAACAACATACACCGAATATGCTGAAAAATACAAAAATATCAATATTATCCAAATCAATAATCAAGACTGTTATGATAAATGTTATACAAATTGTAATACTGCGGTTGAATTTCCAGAGGTAATTGCTTGGGATAAAAGTATGTATTTTTTCAATGAAATTAATACTAGTTATGAATATGTATGGTTAGTCGAAGATGATGTATTTTTATATGATGAAAATGTATTGATATCAATTGATGAAAAACATCGCCGGGCTGATTTATTAACGGCTTTTCACGAGATAAACGAAACTGGGGAAATGTATAGTTGGAGTCACTGGGTAAATGTAATACATAGAATTGAATTACCATGGGCACATAGTATGGTTTGTGCTATGCGAGTTTCAAAACAATTATTGACTGAAATCGTTAATTATAAACATAAACATGGACATTTGTTTTTTATAGAATCGATGTTCAATACGATTGCTCATCAAAATAATTTACTAATTGAGAACCCGGTAGAATTATCAAATATTCATTGGAATACTAGTTGGAATAGAGATGATATTGATATAAAAAAACTATATCACCCTATAAAAAATATAGATGACCATATTTATATACGTAACAAAAAGTGATAATACTTTATATAATAATATCATTTCTTTTCTATTACTACTTCTTTGAGAACATTCCTCATTATCTTTTCTACGTATTTTTCATGTTGTTCATCAGTTTGTCCTCCCATTGAATTCAGTGCTATTTTCAAGAAATCATCATTTTCTTTTGTATCTAATATTCTGAAATCTGGATTTTCTTGTTGCCATCTTGGTAATGTTCTCATGTTTTTTCGTGCTACTCGTTGTATTGCCAATTTCAATTTGGCTTTTTCTTCATCATCTTTCTCCCATGAATTTTCGTCTTTTACATATACTGTTTCTCGTTTCAAATCCGTACAGTGTATAGGACGCATTGTATAATCAAGTTCTCTAAGACCCCTCAAAAGTATCCCACTGATTCCTTCTACGTAACCTAGTCGGCCTGTTTTTTCAAGATCGGAAATTTGTACTTGTAATGAATTAACAAAATCAGCAATATTCATAGCATCTTTACATGTTTCATTTAAAAAGAAATTTAGATTAAATTGACTATTGTTTGTAGTATTATTATTATTATTAGTAATATTATTAACTTGTTTGCTTGCTAGTTCTATGATTTTATTATTCTGTTCTATCAAAATATTATCTTTTTCTAGTAATTTATTTTGTAATTCCCTATTTTGTTCGATGAGAACGTTTTGTAATTCTTTATTGCTATTTAAAAATTCCATAAAATTTTCTGGTGTAATAACAGTGTTTGGTATAAATGTATTTTGTAATTGTTCAGATTGTATATTATTTACAGAACATAGTTTTTTGTGTTTCCAAAGACCACTAGAATTCATATATTCTTTACCACATTGAGAACAGATATGCTGCATTTTTTTTGATTCTCCATTGAGATTCTTTTTATGTTTTTCTGTCATCAAATGCTTATCATAATATATTTTTTTTGATGTATTATAATTACATACACAGCATGTATAAGTTGCTACATTATTAATTATTGTTTTATTTCCATTTATATCCAATGTGTCTATATTTATGGCATTTTTATGTTTTGCTGTCAATAAATGTTTATTGTAATTATATAGTTTGCTCGTTATGTAATTACAACTTTTACAACAAAATTTTCGACTACTTTTTGACATTTGTTTATTTCCTAAAATTTATATAATATAGAAATACAAAAATATTATAAAAGTAGCCGAATAAAAAATTATGCTAACACATTTTGGATGATTTTTTTTGTATTTAAAGCATCTTCGAGCAAAATCACTTTTTTGCAAAAACTTCTTCGAGGTTTTTCAAAAATGGACATTTTTAAAATGTCCAATTTCAAAAAGTTGACCCCGATTTATTTTTCTGATTTTTATTTTTCGAAGAGTAAAACTATTTAATTTTTACATAATTTGAGTAAAACTATCTTTTACTAAATACTTTCTTTATCCCACTCAGATGGTCTATGTTTCGTTCCACCATCATATGGAATAGCATAACCATTCTTTAACATCCAATCATTCACATGTAAATCACCTAGATAAACATCTGCTAGAATACGACCGTATTTTTCCATGGATACATTACGTAAATACACGATTTTACCCATTATGAGTTGAGATAGAATATCTCTTGAAATAACTGCCAACTCCTTTTCTTTGAATGTTTTTCCTTTTATTTCTGGACTATCAATACCCAGTAATCTTACTGAAAATCGATATATAGGTCCTAATGTATTTGGTAACCTAGCAGCAAGTGTAATAGTATCCCCATCATATACTTTTATAACTTTGCCAAAATCAATCGGTGGAACAAACGGTAAAGTATCTGAATAACCGATACTATTCAAATATTTTGTTATTTCTGTTTTTTCAATAATTAATTTTTCTTCATTTGGGGTTTTTATATTGTTTATATCACGAAAACAACTGCAATAATTGTTTTTAATATATTTTAAAGCAAACATTTGAATACAATAATAGTAATATATAAAAAAATATATTAATATTCAATTTTTTATTTTCGTTCGAGAGGATTTTACATCAATTCCCTTATTTTCTTATAAACTTCAATTGCATCTATACATGATATACGTAAATGTTGTGACGCCGTTCGTTTATCCGACGGTTGTATATATGCTATACGGATTGTACTATCATCATTATGTGGGTGGAATTTCTTAAAACCACAAAACGATAATACTTTTTCATTTACGTAATATTTTTCATACAATATATATTCCAAAACCTTACCAATGGTATAATCTTCGTTTTCCAATATGATATCATAACAATTATCTATAGTAGTTTCACTATTTAATATTGGCACAATATCAGAATCAATCGACTGAACCAATTCAACTAATTTGTTTTGTAAAACAACGCATGCTTTTTTCACTATTTCAATATTATCATAAACTCCAATGGTTTGTAAAGCAAAATCGTAACTATTTTCTTTAAAATGACGCTGTGCGTCTAACATATAAAAATTCCTTTTTTGAAATTCGATGTCTTCATTCGGTGTTTCTTCGGCACGTAATTTATTTTCATATTCGTCCCATGTATTTTTAATTTTTTCAGCATCTAAAGTATTTCCATAAGCACATTTGGATACAACATTATACATACTATTATCTTTTGCCGTATGAACTGAAAATTCGGCTGTTAGTTTCAGTTGTTCGCCTGGAATAGAATCACCAATTCTTGGACGTAATCTAGCAAAATCGATAAACATATTTGTTTTTTGGCATGGTGGAAAAATTTTACGCACTTCTTCCTCGGTCAATAAATTTCCATTGGATTTATTTCTTATTTTAAAATGTTCAGTAGTAACAATCAACATATTTTCAGTATCATTTTTTACATCTAAATCTAAAACATAGTTTCCTGGTAATAAATCTAATTCCTTCATATGAATAGGAATACAACTTAATCGATGTTTTAAAATTTCATTATGTAATCTAGTAGTATTTACCATTATATTACAATCATTATTCGCATGTGTTTCTGTATAGAATGCTAATGTTGGAATATCAGATAATATAGTTCTACGTAAAGCATTCGCTAAACTTACATTCAAACCACTTAATGTAAATTTTAATACGTCTCCTTCTTCAATGATATTAGATATGGCAGGATTCATTGTTATAAAATATAAAGCTATTATTTTATATATTTTATATCATTATAATTCTATCAATTTTCTTATTATATTTTTTCACTCTATGTATACTATTCAACGATTTGATTGATAAAATTACACCTCTCAATTGGAGTCAATAATCCCCATAAGTAATTTATTTTACGTTCTACATAATCGATATCATTTTTACTTATAATAATACTTAATACTGATTTTTTGTTGACAAATTTGATTATTTCTTGTTTCTTCATTTTAGATATCATAAAATTTCGTCTCAATATTTTTTCATATTGTGGTGTTATAAAATCATTACCATTTACCACAGTGTTCTCGTATAAAATATGATTTATATAATTCTTCAAATCATTGAACAACATAATATAATTATAATCGAACGCATATATGTTTTTAACCATATTTAAATCCTTCTTATATGAATAAATATCTATCATTAGATCGAACGATATTGGATTATAAGTATATGGAATAATATTATTGATTATTACATCATATGGTATTTTTCGAATATATTTTTCGTTTATTATGGATTCCATTATAATCTATAGATAAATATTTTTATGCTATTATTCTCTATTATTTACCAAATATAAATCTACTGTTCCTATATTTTTTAACAAAATGTTTTCGAATTTATCATATGAATAATGTGATTTAATATTTTTAGATATCTCATATACTTGTTCGCTTATTAATAACGTATTTGACTGAGCGTAATTTTGAATACGAGAAGCCATATTGACTGCTTTTCCTACAATACATAATCTAGGGTTTTCAAAACCTAATATTCCTATTACAACTGAACCCACATGTATTCCTACTCTTATTTTTAATTTATGTGAAGGTACCCTTAAAACAGTTGCTATATCTATGAATTTGAAAGACAATTCTAATAATTCATTTATTATTTCTTCTTTTGTTCCATTATTATTCAAATCACCTACCACCATATAAGAATCTCCTATTGTTTCTATTTTTTGTACATATTTACATGTTTTTATAACATTATCAAATTTTGTATATAAATCAAATAATATCATATAAATAATGACATCGGAATACTTTTCTGCCAATTCACAAAATGACACTATATCTGTAAATAAAATAAACGTATTATTCATTTTTTTTATATGTTTTTTATTCAATAAATAATTATCTGATAATTGATATGGTAGAAGTTTATCTAATAAATTTGATTTTAAAAATGTTTTTTCGAAAATTTTATAATTATTAATCATAAATATTTCAAATTTTATTAAAAATAATTTAATAAAAATAAATATTTTTAAAACATACAAAAGCATATATTTTTTTTATTTAAGTCTAATATTATTACAATTAGAAATTTATATTATTGAATTTCTAATTATTATTTGTGAATTTGTAATAAGTTTATGTAAGCATAAAAATAGCAATCATTATAAATAATACTACAAATGGTAATAATACTAAAAACCATGCTAATCCTGGTGCTCCAGCACGACAAATTAAATTCAATATCCATGTCCAAAACAATACATATAAAATCTTGATAACAAAGATAAGAGTTGTGTTACCTACTGTACAAGTAAAATCGCCTACGCAATATTTATCAAAGTTACCGATATTTTGGAAATAAATAATAAAAATACCAATCATGGATATAACTAAATAAACATAGGAGGGCGTACATAAATTGCGTAATCCGGTAATCGCCATAATATAAATTATACAATATAGATATACTTTTTATTCACCAAATTTATATAATTTTATACAAGTGGATTCATATATTTTTCTGGATGAAGTATTGGTTGATTGGTAAGTTCAATATTATTGAATTTATATGCGTCTATTAAATTACGAACATTCAATGGGTCTTGTGTATTCAAAAAATTACCATTATAATCTCTAGCAAAATCCAATGTGCTTCCTCCTTTTTGTTTTTTTATTTGTTGTTTCATTTGTTGTTTCATTTGTTGTTTTACTTTTTTCATGGATTTTCTGGTAGATTTTCCACCATTAAAAAAAGGTGTAGTACAACCACAACAACCTATTTGTTTTTTCATAAAATTACGTCGGCTATAACGCGTAGTATTTTTTTTCGATTTTCTATTATTTTTTGTTTTGTTCATTTTAATTTATATATTATAAATATAAATTAATTTTTATTCGATATCAACATGTGTTAACATATGACGACGACAACATACATTTTTCAAACCCAAATTATCTAATACTTCTCCCTCAGGAGTTTTATCCACTTTTTCTTTTGATAAATATACGACCTTTTCTACGTTTAAACCTCGACTTAGTTTAATTCTACGAACTTCGCCTTGAAAATATCGATATTTATCTGCTAAAACCATTCCACAAGTAAAACATTTGATTGGTATAATCATTTTTGAATAATATTATTACTATAATTATATTATTTATTTTCTTTATCAATTTTTTGATTATATATTTATGAAATTTTTTATGATTTTTCTAATTTATATCCTTTTGTTGTTTTTTTACGAATAAATTCGTCATTCTCTTCTGAATGAAAATTATCATGACATGCTTCGCAAACAGTAATTAAATTCGCAACATGATTTTTATGATGTGTTCCGATAAAACCATTTTTATCCGCATTCTTTTGATGTTTTAAATGATGTATTTCCTCGCCAATATTCATACCACATAATTCACACATACCTTTTATTTTATTTGAATTATATGTGGTCGGCTTATTTGATAATTCTCCTCGAGTTTCTGGATAATATTTATTACGAATCGCATATGCTGATTCTAGAAACTCATCTCCTAAATAAAGTGATTTACATACTTCTAAACCATATATTCTTGGTCCAGAACCCTCTTTCAATTTACGGTCATATACTAAACAATCTTTTTCTCTATCATATGATACGGACATATGTTTCATTTTCAATCGATGAAGACTGACAATTTCATCGTAATGTATTATTTCGTGAAAATGTGTGGCAAAAATATAAGAACTGTTTTTACTATGTAAATTCATTAATCCAGCTACAAAAATACTCAAGGCGGACTCAGATTCCGTTCCTGAACATAATTCATCACCTAATATTAAACTATTCTCATCTGCCATTTTCAGTATTATGCGTAATTCACTCATTTCAACAGCAAATGTAGATAAACCTTTGAATAGATTATCATTTCCTAATATTCGAGAATAGATAGCAGTATATGGTTTATAAACGAATTTACTACATGGGACATATAATCCGGATTGTGCCATTATTACTGATATTCCAAGTGCTCGAATTAAACTCGTTTTACCAACCGCATTTGTACCATATAATAAAATTCCATCACAATCGCTATTTTCACCCAAAGATATATCATTCGTGACATATAATTCATTTTGTTGTATATGTTCAATCAAACAATGTCGTAAATCAGAGGCATTCACAAAAGATTTACTAGTTTCACTTACTATTTCGGGCTGACAATAATTATATGTTCTCGCTATATAAGATTTACATTGTAATATGTCTATTTTTGAAGTATAAATCGCAAAACTTTCCAGGCAATTATACCATTGTTCTTCTATTTTACTTAATATATTCAAATAAGTGTTCGCAATTTCATTATTCATCGATTCTTTTAAAATAAATAATTCGTTACATAATTTTGTTATCAACGAACAATCGATTTCCATATTACTGGTAGATGCCTTTGTAAATTTTACGTCTTTTAAATTCAATTTATGATTTCCATTTGGTAATACAACAACCCCATCTGTCGATGAATTTATCAAATTATTCAAAATAATTTTCATGGTTTGAGAACGTTTCGCAGTAATTTGTAAAGATAATCCGGATTTCTCGGTTTCATGTATTTTTATATAATCTGTTTCCGCCGATTTTTCATGGTCTTGAATCAATTTATTAAAATAATTCTTTATGCTATAAAACAATTCATTATTTTCATTGTATTTGGCGATTATAGAATCTAATTTCTCAGATATACCTGGTTTTATTATATTTTCATCAAAATTATTCATCGAACTAGTTGTTTTACAAAATTCTATATAAAAGTGTTTATCCAGAAATTCAATAAATTTTTCAATATTTTGTTTTATATAATGATAACTTGAAATATCATGAGCATTATCCAAAAAATCACTACATAAATAATCTTGTATCATATTTGATTCAGCAAGACATTCATTTATTTGTTTTATTGATTGGATACTATTATATAAATGCGAGATAGATGATGGATAAACCTTTTTCAATACTAACTGACGACATATTTTCTCAATATCTCGTATCTTTAATAATTGTTTTCGAAACATTTCTATAAAATGATAATTTTCTTCCGCCAACATGATCGACGTCATAGAATATTCCGTTTTTAACCATTCCTCATCAAATGTTGGATTCGTTAATTGATATTGGAATTTACGTTTTCCCATTGGAGATAAACACTTGTTCAAAAATGATATTACACATGATAATTGTCCATTGCGTTTAGCATCAAACGTTGAATCACTGATAATATTCAATTGCGATAAAGTATGATTAGCTAATATCATACGATAAGATGTATTATCAAATTCTGGGATTGAAATTTTACGTATTAAATCTGGATTATGTTCTTTTATAAAATCCAATAAAAAACAGAATGATTGTGTTGCTATATTATGTAATTGAAATTCATTACATATATTATAGGATTCTTCTCCAAATAAATTCGATAAAATCTGTTTCATATATTTTTGATTAGAACAATTGAGAACTTTGGTATTTATAATGTCGGTTGTATTGATTTCATGAATAGAATTGGATTGTATGCCAATAAATTGTTTTATTAAAGATAATTTTTTGTTGTCAAAAGCTGATAATATAATTACTTCACTCGGTGAAAATATAGAAATAAATCTTTCTAATTCATCAAAAGTGGTGGCGCTCATTAAAAATGGCGTTTCGTGTTGAAAAATAGATGATTTTCCTGTGAAAATATTTACTACAGATACACCATATACGATGGTTTCTTTTGTTTTCGCCAAACCATTATTGGTTATGGTGGAAAATGGTTTATAGACGTCAAACCAAATACACATTATATTATTAGTAATAATTGGAGAACTATCAGTATCACATGATATATATGTCCCCGCTGAATATACCTTGTTTAATTTACGTGATACTTCTTTACCATTTTTCTCTTGAACATAAACTGCCACTGTATATCCATAATCTGTTAATTTTGCCAAATACTTATCGATTGTAAAATCGCGAAAACCTGCCATTACTATATGTTCATTATTATAATCGATTTTTTTTTCTGAAACGTTCAATTGACAAACATCGGCAAATTCTGAAATTATACTTCCGGTAATTAAATCATTCATTTTGTTTTTCATTCCATACACTTCGAAAAATGCTCCTACTTGTAATAATACAACTGTTTTTTCACCATATTGTAATCGATGTTGATTCGTATATTGAAAATATTCTTTATATATACTTGTTTCAGGGTCACTTTTTGTGGTCTTTGAGTTTTTTTTACTCATTATATGATTATAAATAATATTAAAATATTTTTATATTAATTTATAAATCATTTATACCCGTGAAGATTTACACCTTTTCTCATTTAAAAATGCCTATTGAATGAAAACTCATAAATAATATCTTGTAATTTTTTCACAAATTTTATTATTCCATTAAATAATATAATGGCATCTTTTAGCGAAAAATTTAAAAATAACATGGAAAAGCTACCTGCCCATTTGGCTTATAAAATCATTGACTACATACCTGAACCTAAAAATGAACAAATTGCGAAAACCAATCATTTATCGTGTGATGGTGTAAACACATATTGTAAGCTTAAAGACAGTTTTTATAATGATTTGCCTGAGTATCAAAAAGATTTAGCATCAAAAATATGGATGTATGGTGATTATCAAAAGGTTGAAAACACTTTAGACAGATGGTATAGCAAAGATATTGACCAGGACTGGGATAAATTTATTGATAAATATCCTTATGGTAAATGCGTACAACCGTATGCAATAAAAGAAATTTTAGAAAATGAAAAAAAGATTTATATTGGAGGAATCCGTCTTACAAAAACGCGCACTAAGCGACGCATTTCCAAGAAGCACAATACAAAAAAACGCACAAGTAAAAAACGCACAAGTAAAAAATAATTGTATAGATTTTACATTTTTCTTATTTTTTTTGTTCTGTAAAATTGTCATTTTACACCCTTGATGATTTCAATCTGCTGAGCAGATGAAATTTCAAGTAAGTTACCAGTTACAGTTTGAACCATATCCAACCCAAAGGGGTGCGGTTTCAAATCTTCACTGGTATAAATGAGAAAAGGTGTAAAACGGGACATACTGTTTAAGTCTTCTAGATTATGACCACGAAAATTAACATCGGACATCATCGTGTGTCCCATTTTAAACATTTGTACATTTGTAATGCGCAAATGTGTAATTCTTCGTTGGATTAAAATATGTACATATTATATAATATGTCAAAAACTCAAAGTAATAAAACGCCGAAAAATAAAACTTTAAAAAAACCAAAAACTCCTAGTCCGAAAATAAATAGAATATCAGGAGAAACACCAGACGACTATGAAATAGAGGCAGAACCTATTCCTGAAATGAAAATTCTAACAAATAAAACAATACAAAAAAACTCAAACCCGTCTATCATTACGATTGTTATTTTATCACATGGAAGTGATTTAGTAAATGAACAATTATCCAATGATATAAGACAAAATGTAAGAATTATAAGTCAAGCTGGTCATATTGGTGGGTTATCATTAAGTAGTAATAGAAATGTTGAAAATATTATACGACATAATAGAAATATTTTCGCAGATTATAATTTAAAAAAAAAAGACGCTACTGTTTCCAAAAAAATCACCGAAAAACAAATAAAAGAATTTATTAAAAATAATCAATTAAATAAATGTCAAAATACACCAGTTATCGATGTTAATGATGATGTTATTAGACCAATCAGTACTTATACATATTTCAAAGAATTATGGAATAAACCTGATATATCAAACAAAGCATTTAAAGATGAATATAAAGATATGGTTACGTTTAAATTAGAATATGATAGTAAAAATATCTCACCTTATACAAAAAAACAAACCAAATTTGGTTTGACAAACGAATTAGTTTTCAAACTTTATGTACCGATAGTCGATAAAATATTATATTTCGGTGAAAAGAATGATACAAATGATTCTAGTATTATCGTATTGGATACTTGTAATTATAAAGGTAGTATAAAAGTAAACGATAATCTTTTAAAAAAAAAAGGGAAAAGCGCCGTTCCGATTGATAATAATGGCGAATTAAAGCTTAGTGAATTAATAGAGCATTTCAAAACCAAACTAGGTTTTGAAATTATTAATATTATTGATTTATCGTGTCGTTACTGTAACATAAATGATAGAGATGAATCTAAATTAAACGATATAATTAAAAAAGAAAATGAAAGTGAAAATGAAATTGATAAAACATTATAAAATTGAATATTTTATATAATTATATAAGATATACAAAACAAGAAAATACTTTACAAAATGGTAGAGAACGAATCGTCAAATGATGATTTATATGGGTATTTTTATGATACAGAGGTTAATAAATATATAGTTTATATATCGAATGATATAAAGAATCCAGTAATATATTATAACGAATATGATGATATAAATTATGATAAAAAAAGATATAATAAAAATAAATTTTATAAGAATTTGACATTCAATTATAAATTTTATAATTTTGAGAAATTTCCAGTAAGTGAGTATTATAATAAAATAAATATAAACACTATTACAAATACGACTACTAATCGAAAAATAAATCAAATCATTATTTCGCGTATTATATATGTTATTATAATGCTACTATTATCATATAAATTTTGGAATATTTTATAGATTATCTCCAGCATTCATAAAATTATATAATAAATTTTCAGGATTATGATTCTGTATTTCACCACATATTAAAGTAGCACTCTCGTACATTTTACGTAAAACATCATTTGGTGCGGTTGAACCCACTTTTATAAAACCGCGTTTCATTAAAAATTTTTTTATCTCAGGCATCGATGTTTGTTTTAATAATTGTTTTTTATTCGCCACTTGTTTTCGAATCGTTTTATTAGAAACTAATACTGATACTCTTGGGAATACACTTGATTTACCTACTTTATATGTTCGTTTGTATGTTTTTTTGCGTTTTTTGATTGTTGGCACATATTTTCGATTTATATCTTTTAATTTCTCTTCGGTTTTTCTCATTATATTAACTCTATTCAAACTCTCATTCACTTTTTGTTCAATTAAATCATTACGGGATAATGGAATATCAGTGGTTATGCTTTCAATTGGCGGTAGATTCGATGTTTTATTACCACCTATCATTTGTGGTTCAATCATTATAGGAATATTACTAATATTTAATGGTTTTGGAATATTTGGTATATTCGGCATAGTAGTAGTAGTACTAGTATGTGTCGGTAGATTTTTTCGTGTTTGATTCATATAATTTCTAAATGTTGGTAAATTTCCATTTTTTAAGCAACCATAAGCAGGCATTTGATTAATAGTAATATTGGGCTTTGTATGGAGGGTATCATTAGATAATAATTGTTCTGATGAAATATTTAAATTCGTTATTTCTGTTATTGGATTTATTGCTGGATTTAATAAAAGTGAATTTGATTGTATAGCATTCGGATATTGTTTTAATGTATAATTTTTCATTTTATTAACAGCATCAGTTTTTTCAGTTAATGTTTGTAAATATTGTTTCGCCTCATCAAAATCTTTATTAAAATTATCTATATTACTTGTCGAAACGGTGTTATTAATTGGCTTTTTTGAATTATTATTATCGAATAATTTTTTATATCTATCCTCTTGATGTTGTCGAATCATTTTCAATATCGATTTCTTTTTTAAAGTATCATTTCTTTTCCGTTCAACTGGTTGTTTAACTTTAATTTCACCGTGTTCTTTCGATTGTCTTTTTTTTCGAGTTGTATTATTCGATGGTAACGCAAAATCGGAAATATTAACTTTTAATATTTTCTTTTCACTCATATTTTTTGTTTTATTTAAATATATATAGTATATTTACATGAAACGAAAAGAAAAACAGCATATAAACCATTATAATGCCTAAATATAAATACTATGAATGAAATTATTTTCTTTCTTATTCTTTTTATTAGCTATAAATATGGAATAACCATCATTCATATCACTTAATGTAATTTTCTTTTTCAATTCAACCGGTTTTCCATATATTCTACGACCATGTGAAACCTTCACATAGGTTAATAATAATTCCATATCACGTCCATAATGTTTAAAATTATCTTTTTTATCTTCAAACCATTTTTCTGTTAAGTCGTTCTCGTTTTCTAATGACCACTCTTGGTCTACTATTTTCTTTTTGAATATATTCATCAACTGTTTTGGATTATATGATTCTACGTTAAATCTCCAAATAAATCGTGAATACATTCCTTTATTCACTTTAAAAAATGTTTCTTTTAATTCTTCCTCATAACCTGCTATAATAACCATTAAATCATTTTTATGATTACTTAATGCCTCACATAAGATATCGATACATTCCTTTGAATAACTATCATTATCACCACTATTTGCCAAAGAATACGCTTCGTCTATAAAAAGTACTCCCCCTAAACATTCATCTATTACTTTTCTCGTTTTTATTGCGGTTTGCCCTAAATAACCAGCTATTAAATCATTTCGTGTTACCTTTTTAAAAACATTACTCTTCAAAATACCAATCTTGGAATACATTTTACCTATAATTTTTGCTATTTCCGTCTTACCTGTCCCAGGTGGTCCATACAAAACAGTATGTTTGAAATCGCTTGTGTTATTTCCCACATGTAATTCTTGAATAAAATAAATTAATTGATTTAAAATCGACTGTTTTATGCTATCCATTCCAATCATTTCGTTTAATTCTTTCAACTCAGCTTTGATATTATGTAGTGATTTCAAATCTATATTATATTCAGTTTCATCATCGTAATCATTTTCATCTATTATTTTTATAACATCGGATAATGTATTAATAGAAGCATCTATTGTTTTTTGTTTGGTTTTTGTAATTGTAGGAGGTAATGCTGGTATATAAATATTCGTTTCGTGTTCTTTTTGCCATATTGAATATTGAGTTTCGGCATTTTTATTATTTAAAGTGTTCCATATTGAGCCAGAATATTTTGAATAAAAATTACTCGAACTTTCTTGTATCGGATTTTCTAAAATAGGATAAAAATGTAAAAATACAGGTTGATTTTTTGTAGGATTTTTTATATTGATATTACCAACAAAACTGATATCATTCAAATGATTTTCTATAAAATTACTTTGTATAGCGCCTGTTAATAATGAATATTGACTATAGTTATACTGTGTTTTATCATTATATGTATCTAAATAATCTATAAACCGTTTACTATTCATATTCTAGTATTATAATAATACAACTTTTATTTCCATTTTTTTATTATATAATATTACGTAAAAATATCGAAAAACTTTACACAAAAACTATTTAAAAAATTGATTATAATATAATATTAAGATTCAGAATATAATATTATAGTCAAAAATGTCAAATTACGAAATGAAATCCGCATCTGTATCTTCAACTATGTATGCTGTTCCTGAAATGAATAGCGATTTGAAAGAATCCTCCATGAAGGTGAAAATTGCTCCAAAGAAACGTACTACAAAACAAAAAGAAACCGTAGTAGAAATGTCTCCTACAATTACAACTCCAGAAACTACAAATGATATAAAAAAAATAATAGCAGAAGAAAGTGATATCCAGAAACAAATTGAATATATTCATGCTAACATTACCAATGATGAAACCAAATTATTAGAACATCTTGGTAATTATATAGAAGAACCTTTTCATATAATCGAATCTTATTTCGAGGGTCAACATCTTGACCGTTTGGTTCGTCATCAAATTGAATCGTATAATCACTTTGTTAATTATCAAATATTAAGAACAATTCAAATGTTCAATCCAGTTACAATTCATTCTGAAAATGACTATATTGCGGAAAAAGATAAATACTTTCTAGAAATTTTTATATCATTCACAAATTTTAAACTATATCCGCCACAAATTCATGAAAATAATGGTGCTACGAAAATGATGTTACCACAAGAAGCGAAACTACGTAATTTCACTTATGCGTCTACTATGACTGTTGATGTTAATATTCAATATGTTGTAAGAAATACTGAAAATATGGATACTCCAAAAATAATCGAAAAGGTTTTACCCAAAATAAATATTGGTAAATTACCAATTATGTTGAAATCATCTGTATGTACATTAACACAAAATAAATTCATTAATCATCAGTATACTGGCGAATGTTCTATGGATTGTGGTGGTTATTTTATTATCAAGGGTTCTGAAAAAACCGTATTAGGCCAAGAACGTGCTGCTGAAAATCGCGTTTATTGTTTCGATGGTAAAAATACTACCAAATGGAATTGGTTTGCTGAAATCAAATCGGTTCCGGATTTCAAATGTATATCTCCAAAACAAATTGAAATGATGATTGCTAGTAAAAATAATGGTTTTGGTAATGGGATATTTGTAAATATTCCTCGTATAAAACAGCCGATTGAATTATTTGTACTATTTCGAGCACTTGGTGTGCTAAGTGATAAAGAAATTAGTCAATATATTTTATTGGATATAACCGATAAAAAACAAGTCGATTTACTACAGTGCTTACAAGCATCCATGATTGACGCAAATAAATATATGACACAAGAAGATGCTCTTAGACATATCACTTCGTCCGTCGCATTTACACCAATAAATATGGATAAAGATACTGGTGCTAGAAAAAAACGCGAATTCACAATAGAAGTTCTCGATAATGATTTATTTCCTCATTGTCAAACTGTTCCACAAAAATTGTATTTATTGGGTTATATGGCTAAAAAATTATTACAAACCAGTCTCGGTTGGCTTCCACCAGATGACCGTGATTCTTATTTAAATAAACGTATTGAATTAACTGGTACTCTTTTAAATAATTTATTTAGAAATTATTTCAATAAATTAGTAAAAGAAATGCAGAAACAGATTGTACGTGAAATTAATACTGGGTCTTGGCGTTCAACCGAGGATTATGAAAATATCATTAACATGACCAATATTTATAAAATTATGAAATCGACTACTATTGAAAACGGTATTAATCGGGCTCTTTCTACTGGTGATTTCAGTATTAAACAATCGAATAGTAGTAAAGTTGGTGTTGCTCAAGTGCTTAATAGATTGACCTATGTTTCCAGTTTGAGTCATTTACGTCGTATCAATACACCGTTGGAAAAAAGTGGCGAATTAATCGCTCCTCGTAAATTACATAATACGACATGGGGGTTCTTATGTTTGACTGGAGATACAGATGTTTTATTATCTGACCGTTTGACTATCAAAAAAATAAAGGATATGAAAGACGGAGATAGAGTTATAACTGTTAATCCAAAAACATTAGCAGAAGAGCCATCTGATATACATTCATTCTTTAGTAAAATGCCAGATAAATTATTTGAAATAACAACTATTAGTGGAAGAAAAATAAAAGCAACTGCGAATCACCCTTTTCTTGTAAATAATAAAGGCATCCACGAATGGAAAAATGTTGAGGATTTAAAACAAAATGATGCTATGTTTGTACTTGATTTTAAAGATAATAATTATAAAACAGATTTGTTAGAATCTGTCATTGAAATTGAACCAGAATTAGTATATGACTTTACTACACGTAGTGATAATCATTCTTTCGTAGCATCATCATTCGTAACGCATAATTGTGCAGTAGAAACTCCCGAGGGTCAGTCGATTGGTGTAGTCAAAAATATTAGTTATATGGGTCATATTACTATTCCAACAAATAGTTCTTCATTATATGAATATGTGAAACCTTATTTATTATCGGTTAATGATACATCTCCAACAGAAATGCATGGCAAAGTAAAAGTATTTGTAAATGGTGCTTGGTTAGGTGTTACCGACACACCTATGGATCTTTATAATGATATGAAAGATAAAAAGTATCGTGGTATTATTAATATTTATATATCTATAGTGTTTGATTATAAATCATTAGAAATACGTATATGTAATGATGGTGGTCGTTTAACACGTCCTGTTCTAAAAGTACGTGATAATAAAGCATTGATTACTGCTGATATAATCGATAAATTGGTTTCTAAAGAAATTTCATGGAATGATTTACTAACTAACTGTAAATTAGATGAATCTGTTATTGAATATATTGACCCAGAAGAACAAAATTTTGCTATGATTGCTATGAAAAGTAAGGAAGGGTATTTACAAGACTTGACACAAAAATTCAATTATACTCATTGCGAAATACATCCTAGTACTATTTTTGGAGTATTAGCGTCATGTATTCCATTTCCAGAACATAATCAAGCACCTCGTAATACGTACCAATGTCTTTCACCAAACGAACTAGTATGGATGGCGGATGGTAGCAAAAAATGTATTAAAGATGTATCTATAGGTGAAAATGTATTATCATTTAATCCAGAAACATTAGAAATAACAGAAACTGCTGTTGTAAATCAATTTGTTCGAAAAAATGAATTTCCAATTTATAAATTAAAAACCGTTAGTGGTCGTGAAATAATTGCTACAGAAGACCATAAATTAATGACAAACAAAGGATGGAAAACAATTGGACAAATGAAAGAAAATATAAATGAATATAAAATTGGCATTTTAAATGATACAAAAAATATATTAGATTTCAAAATGACAGAATATTTAAAAATTAAAAATACGGAATTGAATATTGATAATTGGATGAATGTAATAGTTGAAGAAAAGAACAACTGTATATTTGTACCATTAGAATCTATAACACCAGAACCAGATGGTTTAGTTTCTGACATAGAAGTAGAAAGTGAAAATCATTCATTTATTGCGGGCTCAAGTTTCCTAAGTTCAAATTGTGCCATGGGAAAACAAGCAATGGGTGTATATGCTACAAATTACGACCAACGTATGGATAAAACCGCATATGTATTAAATTATCCTAGTCGTCCATTAGTCGATACTCGCTTGATGAATTTCATTTATTTGAATCGTATTCCATCTGGTACGCAAATCCACGTTGCTATTATGTCTCATACCGGTTATAATCAAGAAGATAGTGTTCTTATCAATAAGGGTTCAATCGATAGAGGTTTATTCTTGGCTACTATTTATCATACCGAAAAAGACGAAGACAAAAATATTATTCGAGATGAAATCATTCGTTGTAAGCCGGACCCTACTAAAACAAAGGGTATTAAATTCGGTAATTATGATAAATTAAATCCACATGGTTTCATTCCAGAAAATGAATTAGTCGAAAATCGTGATGTAATTATAGCTAAAACAATACCTATCAAAGAGAATCGTAACGACCCTACTAAAACCATAAAATACGAAGACCAAAGTAAAACTTTCAGAACTACGGAGGAAACCTATATTGATAAAAATTATACTGGTAGAAATGGTGATGGATATAATTTTGCGAAAGTCCGTGTTCGTGTATTAAGAAAGCCTGTGTTTGGTGATAAATTTAGTAGCCGCCACGGGCAAAAAGGTACCGTTGGTAATATTATTCCAGAATGTGATATGCCATTCACAAAAGAAGGTCTACGCCCTGATATTATTATCAATCCACATGCTATTCCATCTCGTATGACTATTGGTCAATTAAAAGAAACGCTATTAGGTAAAGTGTTATTGGAACTCGGATTATTTGGTGATGGAACTAGTTTTGGTAATCTAGACATCAAAACAATTACCGCTGAATTACAAAAATTAGGTTATGAGAGTTATGGTAATGAATTATTATATAATGGATTGACTGGCGAACAATTAGAAACCAATATATTCATTGGTCCTGTATTCTATCAAAGATTAAAACATATGGTTAATGATAAACAACATAGTCGTTCGATTGGTCCTATGGTTAATTTAACTAGACAACCCGCTGAAGGTAGAAGTAGAGATGGTGGTTTCAGAATTGGTGAAATGGAACGTGATGTCATGTTGGCTCATGGTATGTCCCGATTCTGTCGTGAACGTTTATATGATGTATCTGATAAATATAGTGTTCATGTTTGTAAAAAATGTGGTATGGTGGCTCCATTCAATGATGGTAATAAAAATCGTATGTATGCTAATGCTGACTTTACTATCCATTTATGTAAAACTTGTAATAATAAGACGGAATTTGCTAAGGTAGAAATACCATATGCGTATAAATTGATGTCTCAAGAATTACAAACAATTAATGTTGTTCCAAGAATTATAACTGAATAATTTGAATGGATTTGTATATAAACATAAAATTATAAAATTGAATAAATATAATAGAAACTTTTTTTATTGTAATTATATCATACAATGGAAAATGAATTTAGTGAATTAACTATTCAAATCACAAAACAAATATCGAAAACAATTAAAAAAGAGCAAGGCATTTTCATAACACCAAGAACAATAATATCTAAGTTAGTGAATCGAATTGCCCAGTATATTCATACCGATCATGCCTATAATTTTCTTGAACCATCCTGTGGTACCTGTGAGATTGTAAATTTCTTAGATAAAAAATTCGATAATATTTCGATTGATGCGGTTGAACAAAATTCGATAATCTATAATAGTATCAATCTCTTGACATTTAAAAATAGAGTGAAACTAATCAATAACGATTTCATTAAATATAAACCATCGAAATCCTATGATTTTATATTTGGAAATCCACCCTATGTGGTTATCGATAAAAACAATATTCCAAATGAATATGCCGAATACATTGTAGGTCGTCCTAATTTATTTGGTTTGTTCATTTTACACTCGTTGTCTATGTTAAAAGTCGGTGGAATATTGGCATTTATTATTCCAAAAAGTTTCTTGAATTCTGCTTATTATAGTAAAATTCGTAATTTTATGAAAGAAGATGGTACTATTATTGATATCATTGATTTCGAGAAAGATAATAATTTCATTGATACACAACAGTCTACGTTTGGTATTATTTTCCAAAAAACGAATCTTATCGTTCCCGTTGAATGTCCATATTCTATCAAATTCGGTGATAATTTCATGTTCTCGGATAATGCTACGTATTTACGCGAAATAATGAATGGTTCTACCAATTTGAAATCGCTAGGATTGAAAGTGAAAACTGGAAATATCGTATGGAATCAAAAAAAATCTATATTGACCGGTGATTCTAGTAAAACATTGTTGTTATATAATTCCAATATCGCTAAAACGAATTCTGTACAATTATTGGAATTTTCAAATGATGAAAAGAAACAATATATTTCGATGGAAGGTAGTAATGACCCAGTTATCATTGTCAATCGTGGTAATGGAAACGCTGCGTATTCGTTGAATTATGCTTATATTGATGGGACGCGTAAATACTTAGCGGAGAACCATTTGAATGTTATTTATTCGGATACTATTCATGGCGAAGAATTAAAAAAACTATTCGATAAAATTGTTGCTAGTTTTAAAAATCCGAAAACCGAACAATTTATAAAAATGTTTCTTGGTAATAATGGGTTATCGAAAACTGAATTAGAAACCTTATTTCCAATATTTGTATAAGATTATATAATATTATATAAAAAAATAGTATGGATTAAAACCATAATATTTTTCTTTTGTTTGTTTTTTTTACTACTTACATGATAAATTTTTTATTCCATTTCTAGTTTACCATAATTATTTTCGATGATACTATCTATAAAACTATATACATTCTGTTCGCATTGACCTCGTTCCTCATGTGTAAAGTAATTAGTATATTCTGCTCCACCGGATTGTTGTATCATGGGTCTAGTATAATAACTCACACCGCGATGATGAATATCGATGGCCTTTAATTTATCATTGTATTCTTTTTCTAATAATCGTTGTTTCGATATCAATTCATCTATTATTTTTTGTTGTTCGACCGATAAAACATCTTTTCCCACATAAACGGTTGTCGCGTTCACTTTTTTTGAACAAAATACATAAATTAAATTCTGTTTTATGCCACCACTATTATACATTGGAAAATAACCATCCGCTGACTTACATTCAATTCCTAAAAATATATTCTTATTTAATTTTACTAAGAAATCTGGGCTATCATGAGTTCCACATGGTTGTGAAATATATGAGAAATCTGGCATCGGTGTAACAAATTGTATTTCTGGTTTTTCAATTTTCAAAGAATAATCCATCCAACTCCATACCTTCTCGGAAGAAGGTTTTTCATTGGTATTTGGTATCCATTGTACAAGACCATTACTATTGAATACAGCAGCTACCGCGTCCTCATGTTGAGCAAAATTATGAACAGCACCCGATGCTGCCGCGTAATTTTTATAATATGGTAAATTTAGAAGTTCTTTGACTATTTTATTAGCGATTTGCTTCGTTTCTTCCATTCTAACGAATATATGTTTTATCCTGGTTGATAGCAGTCTATTATTAATATTAATAAACATATATATCGTCATTTGTATCAATTTTTTATGAAAAAACATATTCTATATTCCTTAATATAAAAATAGTATTTTTTATTATTTCTGGGTCGATTGTTTTTTTATATAAATCTGGGTTATTCAAAATTGACCATATTAATCCCAAATCACGCCCTAAATCACCTGATAATATTATTGTATTATTTGGAAAGTATCGATTTATATTTCTACATCCTAAATAAATGGGTGTAGTAGAACATAATAAAGCATTTGTTATTTTCTCTGATGCGTAATCATTTGTTTCACAGTTTTCTATACAAATATGAAAGTCATAGTTTTCATAAGGTTCTAAATCATCAAAATCTCCTTTTAATCTTGAATCGTTTATATCGTTATAATATCTACAACCACGCCCATATATATCGATTGGTAAATTGGTTTTCAAGATTTCTTTTACTAGTGTATGTCTGTAATTATTACCAGGCAAAAATTGCGGTCCGACTTTCTCACTTATCATTATTGACATTGGCTTATTTTTTATTGGAACATGTTTTAATGGTGTTATATGCCACATATAACCATAATGCTCAATAAATGGTTCTGGTAATCCAGACTTGTCACCAATAAAATATTTACTAATGTTTTTTTTAGCATAATCTACAAATTCTTGTGTCATTCGTAAATGGACTGGTGGTTCAAATGCTAATCCTATTACATTTTTCTTAGGAATATCCAGTTTAATAACTGGCATTGCTTTATTCATTATAATTACATGTGTATAATCATCTTGGTCTGTAATATAAATATCTTTGTCTTTACCATAATTAATCATGTTATGTACTTCGCTAATTCGCTCCATTGCTTCTTTACAATTGGTAGAACTACAGAAATCGGAAAATACACGTACTCTATAGACCATTATGGTTGTTATAGTTGTTATAATCGTTATGTGTTATTATTGAATATTATTTTTATATTGATATAGAAAATAACAATTTATATTATTCAAAATGAGTAACGAAAAAACAGCCAAAGTAAATGATAACACCGAAATTAACGATATTCGAACACAACTTCAATTTAGAGGCATCACGTTTTCAAATTTCAAAAAGCCCGATGTTCGAAAACAATTCATAGAAAATATGAAAAAAGGAAAATTAGAACCAGCATGTTATTGGTGTGCGGAACTTATTTGTGCTGGGCATTTTGCTGAAGTATGGGAAATTATTCTACATTATACTGGAAAACATATTCACTTAGGTAATCCTAAAATGGTAATATATTTAGAAAAACGGTTTGAAATATTCCGAAACATCATAGGACAAGGGCAATATATTTCGGAACTACAATTAAGAAATCACCCTATTATACGTAAATTATTCGCTGAAGTAGTGTCGGTTCTCACTCTATCGAACAAAAAACATAGTTTTGAACCAATAAAAATAAATCGTGTAGAAGAATATGATATTACTCAAATGACGGAACGATTAAAAGCACCAAATGTCAAATATGTTGAAGAGATATTCAAACCAAAAGACCCCAAAGAATTATTTATCGCTATCAACGAATTCGCATATAATTTATCAGCAGACAAGCATAATATGCTTAATGCTTGTTATTGGATTGAATGGATGGTCGATTTTGAATTAATATGTAAAAAACGCAAAGAACCATGTCATTGCGAACATCGAAATTATATACCCGTTGATAAAAAATTCCAAAAAGATGTTGTATGGTTAGTATGGGACGCATTATTTCACTATTGTAGTATTTTAAACAACCAATTTATTATTGCCATAATGAAATCCATACATGAATTATTTTGTATAAAATATACTACTGCTGCCGCTAAAAAACGCAGATATTTACTTTATTTTGCGGTTGCTCTTTTAACAGAACCTGTAGATAATTCGATTGAACTTATGCCAAATAAACCAATGATTCAATCAGTTGTTGATAAGATAAATCTAATATACAAACAAATCAAAAAAAACGAACAGAGTCCTAATACGGATTATCTTTTCGCCAATTTAGAAAAAGAAAATGCTTTTGAACAATCTATGCGAAAAATGGAATTAGTCAATTCAATGGATATTTTTAATAATAATACATAATCAAAATATTCATCTATATTATTTTTTCTAATGGTTCTCTATATATTAAAAATATAAATATGGATTTACAAATGATTGGTGGAGGCGAAAGCGATATTACAAAAAAAACTTTTCTTTCTCATGTATTCTCTACTACTGAAGAAGGTAAAGCAGAAGTTTTAAATATTTTACAATATGCTTTAATGGCTATGGTTCCTGTTATTATTTTAAACAAATCTATTCAAAGATTTATTCCTGAAGCCGACCCTGATAAATCTAGTCTAGAACTTTTAGTCGAAATTTTCATACAAATTGTAGTAATTTTCGCTGGTATTATTATTATTCATCGTGTTATTACCTATATTCCTACTTATAGTGGATTCAAATATGAAAATCTTACTTTAACTAACGTGATTTTAGGATTTTTAATAATTGTATTAAGTATCCAATCTAAATTAGGTATCAAAGTCAATATTTTAGTCGATCGTATCAACGAACTATGGAATGGTTCTAGTGTCAACAAAAAAGAAAATGTTAAACAAGGTGTTCGTGTTAGCCAACCTGTTTCTAGACATAGTCCTAGTCAAGCCGATTATTTAGACAATAATATGGTTCAACAAGGTGCTTTCCCACCAGCACCTGTTGCCACTACTCGTCAAAGTAGTGTAATGGAATCATATGACCATATGATGCCTGGTAGGGGTGTTGGAAATGACTTCGGTTTGATGTCAATGGGCCCAATGGCTGCTAATGGTGTTCTCGGTGGCTCATTTGGTTCTGCGTTCTAGGTTTTTCGATTTTGTATTTTTTATTTTATTATATTATATGAAATATAATAAAACACTAACATTGATAATTTCGTTTATACCTTTTATTATTATTATTTTATACTATACATTTAGATATTATTTACGAACAGATTATAAATTGAACGTTAATCACGAAACCTTATTAATTACTGTTCTAATTACTAGTTTTTTCTGGGTGTATGGTTTTTATCCGATTTTGAATAAATTTTTTAGCAAAAGAACAAAATAACAACACTAACCAAATAATTAATTGGTTTCAATAATGGGCTTCCCACCAGTATCTAATGTCATGAATACATAATATTGTGTTATTTATTATTTTTTGATGGTTTTTCGGTGTTTGTTTTTTCTTGTGCGTTTACTACGTCTGTTTTTTACGTGAACGCATCTTTTTTGATAAACCACCCCATCTCCTATATTGTTCCAAATTTTTCAAATCAGAAACTATTTGGTCTCCAGGTGGTGGTGGTATTCTTTTTCCATCATAATCTGTGTAAATAGAATTTTGAGCACGAACGAAAGCATTATTAAATAATACTTCATCTTGTGGGTATTCACTTTTTACTTGAAAACCGTTTGAAGTATATGAATTTTGTTGTCTTAGGTATTTGGGATATTTACCAGAGTCTTTTCTTTCTAGATTTTTGGTTTCATCTATTTTGACTTTTTTTTCAGGGGTCTTAAATTCACTCATACCACTTATATATATTATCTAAACATATATTTTTATTCGTTCTCGATCTATCTAAATACTTCTTTGATTGACCCAATATACCATTGTATTCTCCATTTTTCGTTCTCGAATTCTCTTTTTAAAATCGTATTTTGAGAACATATGTTCTCGATATGTTGTAAAATTTGCTTACATTCTATTGGTTTTTCATAATACGTTGAAATAAAATAATCAAATAATATATTTATATACATATTTGGAATAACATAAATGCTATGTGACTCGATTTCTCGTAATAATGTTTTACTACATTCCAATGCTTCTTTATAATATTCAAAATTCAGATAATTTTTCAAAATAAAATAATAAATATAATGAATATTTCGGGTAGGTCTTATAAAATTATTCCATATTTGTCCATAATCTCCATAACTACGATATATATCATCATAAAATTCATCGAGAACTTCCAAATAAAACATTTCTTCTCCATGGCCATAACCATTTTGAGTGGTTTCTATAAAAATCTCTTTTATTCTATTCAAAATTGGCCTTCCGGTGGTTTCGCCACATGTAAAAAAACCACCACATACTACCCATTGATATTTACTATAATATTCTCGTTTGTTCTCGAGTTTTTTATATTTTTTATCACAAACATTGAGAACCTGAATATGAAATTTATCTGTAATATTCGATAAAATCCAAGGTAAAATATTCGGTTCATAGTTCTCGCATATCTTAATAGTATCTTTCCCTAAAAAACTATCCACCCAACCAAACTTTGTTGTATTGAATGGATTCATATTCATTGTATTTAATACAAAATCGAATTTATTACATGTTATTAAATGTGACTCTGGTGTTGTTCTCGAATCCTTGGATGGGAAATAATGTTCTCGATTTTCTATTACTTTTTCCAAATATTGAAATGACCATAAGCGTTCCTTCTCGATTTCTATGAAAACTGATATATTCGCCAAACCATATTGTTCTCGTTGCTTCTTTAATATTGGTATTGTTTTTTTATCTCCATAAATTACCAAATATACAGGTATCGTTAATAACGCCTCTGTAGAAACTATAGTTTCTTCTAATGTTCTTGTATTCTCATGTTCTCGATATACACAAAAACATGCGGTTGAAAGAGTACAATCAGGTATCATCGATTAATTTTTTATGATAATATATATTTTGAATAATTATAATAAATAAAACTTTTTATATTTTATTATAATGGAAAATAATATTGAGAACATTGAGGAAAACCAATACCTACAATTAATCCGTGATATATTAGAAAAAGGTTCTCTTGAAACAGGTCGTAATGGTACCACAAAATCGATTTTTGGTTATTCTATGAGGTTCTCATTAAAAGATGGAAATTTACCATTATTAACTACAAAACGCGTTGCGTGGAAAACATGTTTCAATGAACTAATGTGGTTTATTCGCGGTAAAACGGATAATACATTATTGAATGACCAAAATGTTCATATCTGGGACGCGAACGCATCCAGAGAATTTTTGGATAGTCGAGGGTTATATAATAACGAGGTAAATGATTTGGGACCTGTATATGGCCACCAATGGAGACATTTTAACGCACCATATACAAATTATCATGACGACTATTCAGGTAAAGGAATCGACCAATTACAAAATATTATCAATGAATTAAAAAGTGATGAAGGTAAAACTTCCAGACGTTTGATAATATCCGCTTGGAATCCATGTCAACTAGACCAAATGGCCCTTCCACCATGCCATATTTTATGTCAATTCAACGTAAGAGATAAAAAATATCTATCATGCGCATTATATCAACGCAGTGGTGATATAGGCCTAGGTGTTCCTTTTAATATTGCCTCTTATTCTTTCTTAACACATATTCTAGCGAAACATTGTGATTTAGAAGCTGAAGATTTTGTGTATTTTTTAGGAAACGCTCATATATACGAGGACCATATTGATACTTTACGTATTCAAATTCAAAAGCCCCCTTTTCCATTTCCTAAAATCAATATAAAGCAAAAACACGATGATATTAATTATTATAGTGTTACTGATATCGAGTGGATTACTAAATACAATTCACATGAAAAATTAAAGATGGAAATGACGGCATAAATATATTTACGTTTATAATTATTTAGAGATTTCAATAATTATAATATATTATTGTTTCTTTTATGAGTCAAGCAAACGCAGCAGCTATCAAACGTAGAGCAAACCCTCCACCATCGGTTCAACAGCAACGAAATGTACAACCTAATCAACAGCAACAACAGCAACAACAAATGAATGGTTCATCTACTAATGTAAATACCCCCGGTCTCACACTTCCACAAGTAATCGCACTTATCGATAGAAGATTAAATAATTTAGAAACATTTGTAAAAGAATCCAAAGAAAATCAAAATCAAGTCAAATTTGAAAATAATATTCAAACTCCTTCTGTAAATTCATTACCTGAAAACGCATTTGAACAATTAGTAGAAGAATTCGGTCATCGTTTTGAAGTTTTAGCCGAGGAATTATCGATTTTGAAAGATACTATTCTCAAATTACAAACATATACTATGGACGTAAATAAAGCGTTATTGGAGGAAAGAATTCAAATTTTTTCAGATTTAGGTACAAACCAACAATCAAATAATGAATTAAATATCGAAATGGAACAACTTGAAACTATTGAAATATCAGAAAATGATAATGAATCCGATATTTTTCTTAGTAAAGAAAAAGATGAATTAAAAAATTTAGTAAAATCTGGTTTTAGTGACCTATAAAAATCAACAAAATAAATTAATATTATAAAAAAAATATAAAATCATATTTTAATTACTCTAATAGATAATTAAAATATAAAATGGAAAGAAATAATGAAACGGAATTTATAAATAAACTTACTACTTTACGAAATCAATATTATTCAGATACTGGCAAAAACGTTTTTTTTAAAAATAAACAAAAAATAGAATGTGCTAACAATATTTGTAATTCTATTGGATTAGAACAAATCATTGATAAAACCGCATATTGTATACCAAATTCAAATAAAGTTTTTTTTGACTATACAATCTTTAAAATGTATGCCACTCCTGAAAATTATAATCAAATTGTAAGTCATGCGTTATTGATGTGTCGTCATAAAATTAGTGACCATGGTAAATTCGAAATCCATATTAATTTGAATTCCTTTACGGTTTCCGCTTGTGAGCGTTATAAAGATATTATACAAATTTTCTGTAATGAATGCTTACGTAGTAATACTCGTTATTCTATCAATTTATCAAAATTAATTGTCTATAATTCACCTAACATGATTGATTCGATTTCGAGAATTATTCTTCCTTTTATTGACCCTATTGTGCGTAATAAAATTACTCTTTATAATAAATTGGAAAGTGATTCGCTTCTTTGTAATTTATTGACAAATAGTATTGAATTACCAAATGAAAAAATTTCTTCTGTTGTATCTATTTAGGCAAATTTTTTGTGATTATAGTTTTAATCATAGCACCCCTACTGGGTACTGTTTCAAATTTTCACTTGTATATATATATATATATATATGAGTAGATTCGTATTAACGTATACTCCTATAAAACGTATATCAGATATTGATCCAAAAAAATATGTATTTGAAGGACCAGAAGTTGATAATATTTATAAAGATGAATATTGGTTTTACAATGATATAATAGATGTTGACCCCTACATAACACACACGAGACTATCAAACTCTCTAGCAGTAGAAACTACACGTAAAGGTTTACTGATTGGTTCAGTAACTTACATATTATTCGATAGACAAGAACAACGTTATATTCGTTTCTGGGCCGGTAAAATTAATGACAAAAAAAATAAAATGGTTCAAATTTCTCGCTTAGGTAGTTATAACCGTGAAACTAACACTTTAAATGATCCAAAAGATAAAGTTCCAATAAATTATGATAATTACAAGGATTTAATCAATGAAATTATTAGAATGGTATCTCTTATAAATGAAAAAAAAGAAAACGAAAATGATAAAATAACACTAGTTTTTATTAAAAGGTCTATAGAAAATTATACTCAAGACAAAATAAAATGGGAAACTCCTAGTGTATTAGGGCAATTTAAACCTACTATTTTAACAAAAATAGGTTTAAATGACGAACTGAAATGGATACCAAATACCATCATAAGTGAAGGTAAATCTAATTTAACAGAAGCTATTGGTACCCAAAATAATATCGATACAGACAAACATTTTAAAAACGGTGGAAAAAGAAAATCCAGAAAATCCAAAAAATCCAAAAAATCCAAAAAGAGAAACTACTCAAACAAAAATCATTTATACAGAAAAATTGATTATAAATAATATAATAAATATAAAAACGTATTTATTATACTACAATATGATGAACATCTTAATTAGAAACCAACAAAAGTCGGAATGTTTTGCTGGATTATTCCAATATATAAAACTATTCAGCGAACATATAAATATCATGTTTGAAAAAGAACGAATGTATATTCAATCGATGGATTCTGCGCGTGTTTCTATTTTTGAAATTTCCATTCCTAGTACTTGGTTTGACGTGTATGAACATAATAAACCTGGTACTATGTTGATTGGTGTTAGTTCTACACTTTTATATAAAATCTTAAATACAAGAGATAAAATTCAAGATACGAATATTGTTTTCAATACTGACGATTCTGATAAGTTATTTATTAATTTTGTTTGTGAAAATAAAACAATATTCGATAAACATTTTGAAATTCCGTTGATTGATTTAGATACAGATGTTCTTGGTATTCCAGAATTTGATAGTCAAGCCGAATTTTCTATTCAATCCATTACATTTGCCAGTATTATATCACAATTGAAACTATTCAGTGATACTATTGATATTAACTGTACTGAAGAAAAAATCATTCTAGAATCGAATAGCGTAGAATCAGGTAAAATGACAGTCGATATAAATATTGATGATTTAACGTCATTTTCAATTAACGAAGGTGAAACTCTACGTTTATCGTTTAGTTTAGCTTTATTACATAATATTTGTATGTTTAATAAAATAGCAAAAGATATGGAAATACATCTTACGGATAATTATCCAATGAAGATTATTTATTATCTTGGTGATGAAAATACAAAAATTACATTTTATTTAGCACCAAAAATTAACGATAACGAATAAAAATGAATAAAATATTATTATTGCGTTTTCAATACAAAAACATCATATACTATACTATATACTGTTTTGCGGAAAAAATGAACATTTTGACTACTATATTTATTTTTTTATTCATATTGTTTTTATATGTTCATATTATTCATCAGCTAAAACGTAGTGAAGATTTGGAAATTTATGAAATGGATTATTCTACCAATGCGAATCTACAAGAGGTATGTGATTTAAAACAACCTGTTTTATTCGATTATCAATCCATAAATCCAGAATATTTTGAAAATATCAATTATGATTCTATTAAAAACATTACATCAAATGTCGAAATCAAAGTAAAAGAATCAAACGATTATTGGTCAGAAAATAACCAAATAGACTATGTTTTGTTACCTGTTCAAAGTATTATTAATTTGACACATAGTGATACTCATTCTAATTATTTTACAGAAAATAACGACGAATTTGTGGCTGAATCGGGGTTATCGAAACATTACCATACTAATGATTCTTATTTAAAACCTACTATGACGGCAATCACTAAATACGATATTAATTTCGGGTCTAAGGGTGTATGTACTCCTTTACGATATCATACTAATTATCGTCATTTTATACTTATTAATTCCGGTAAAATAAAAGTAAAGATGACTCCATGGAAAAGTAAAAAATATTTATATCCAGTGAAAGATTATGAAAATTATGAATTTCGTTCTCCTATAAATGTATGGAAAACACAGCAAAAATATTTACACGAAATGGATAAGATGCGGTTCTTAGAATTTGATGTCAATGCCGGATATTTATTATATGTTCCTCCATATTGGTGGTATAGTATTAGTTATTCTAGTGATGTTGATACATTAGTTACAGGGGTCACATATAATTCTATTATGAATTGTACTATTAATTTACCACATTGGGGGTTGTATTATTTACAACAACATAATATAAAACCTAGAATTTCAAAAACATTACCTGTTGTTCATGATGTTATTGATAATGATAATATCGAGAACAATGGTGTTGAAAATGCCGAAATATAATTTATATTATATGAATTTTATAATATCATATAATACTTGTTATTTCTTTTCGAGTACTACTTCTTTGAGAACATTTCGTATTATTTTATCTACATACTTTTCATGTTCTTCTTCATTTTGTCCTCCCATTGAGTTCAATGCTATTTTCAAATAATCATCATTCTCTTTGGTATCTAATATTCTGAAATCTGGGTTTTCATCTTGCCATCTTGGTAATGTTCTCATATTTTTTCTTGCGACTCGTTGTATTGCTAATTTTAATTTGGCTTTTTCATTGTCATCCTTTTCCCATGAATTTTCATCCTTTACATAAACAGTTTCTCGTTTCAAGTCGGTACAATGTATAGGTCTCATTGTATAATCAAGTTCTCGAAGACCCCTCAAAAGTATTCCACTGATTCCTTCTACGTACCCTAATTTACCAGTTTTTTCAATGTCAGCAATTTGTACTTGTAAAGAATTAACAAAATCAGCAATATTCATAGCATCTTTACAAGTTTCGTTGAGAAAGAATTGTAGGTTGAATTGGTTGTTACTTGTATTGTGTGAATTTATATTAGTATTGCTAACTTGTTTACTTGCCAAATCAATTATTTTGTTATTCTGTTCTATCAAAATATTATCTTTTTCTAATAATTTATTTTGTAATTCTCGGTTTTGTTCAAAAAGAGCATCTTGTAATTCTTTACTTTGTTTCAACACTTCCATAAATAATTCAGGTGTGAATGTCTGTGTAGTTATAACATTATTATTACTAATTGTGTTTTCTATTTCTTCAGTTTCGTTTGGTTTTGTTGTATAACATTTTTTGTTATGTTTCCATAAAGCGTTATATGTTAAATATTCTTTCTTACACTGAGAACAATTATATTTTATCTGTTTAGATTCTCCATTCACGTTTTTTTTATGCTTTTCTGTAGATAAATGATTTAAATAATTCGTTTTTATCGTTGTATAATAATTACAACAACTGCAATCATAGTTAGAAATGTTCTGTGATTTATTTTCATTGCCTAAAATTGCCGATATATTGGCAATTGTCATTAATTTATGTTTTCGAGTGGAATTATGTTTCATAAAATCGTTTTTACTATACGTCGAATAGTCACACTTTTCACAAAAACATAATTTAGGTATTTTTTTATTTTTATTCATTGCCTAAAATTATATAAATTAGGCAATGAAAATAAATCGGTGAATTTATCTTAAAAAAAAATATGCTAACACATTTTGACTCATTTTTTTTGTATTTACAGCATCATCGAGTGAAAACACTTTTTTGCAAAAACTCCATCGCCATTTTTCAAAAATGGACATTTTTAAAATGTCCAATTTCAAAAATTGACCCCCGTTTTATTTTGCAAAGTTTTTTGTTATTAAGCATAAAATTATTTAATTATTAAATAGTTTTTACGGAATTTATTTCTTTTCAATTACCACTTCTTTGAGAACATTTCGTATTATTTTATCTATGTATTTTTCATGTTCTTGAACATTTTGTCCTCCCATCGAGTTCAATGCTATTTTCAAATAATCATCATTCTCTTTGGTATCTAATACCTTAAAATCTGGATTTTCTTCTTGCCATCTTGGTAATGTTCTCATATTTTTTCTTGCGACTCTTTGTATTGCCAATTTCAATTTGGCTTTTTCATCATCGTCCTTTTCCCATGAATTTTCATCCTTTACATAAACAGTTTCTCGTTTCAAGTCGGTACAATGTATAGGTCTCATTGTATAATCTAGTTCTCTAAGACCTCTTAGAAATATTCCACTGATTCCTTCTACATATCCTATCTTACCAGTTTTTTCTAAATCAGCAATCTGTACTTGTAAAGAATTCACAAAATCGGTAATATTCATAGCATCTTTACAAGTTTCATTCAAAAAGAAATTCAGATTGAATTGAGTATTGTTCATAGTATTATTGATGGTATTATTGGTAATAGATTGATTCTTAGCCAATTCAAATAATTTATTATTTTGTTCTATCAAAACATTATCTTTTTCTAGTAATTTATCTTGTAGCTGTTTATTTTGTTCAATGAGAACATTTTGGATTTCTTTGTTTTCTTTTAGTATTTTTATAAATATTTCTGGCGTAAATGTATTTGTTGATTCATCTGGATTTTCTTGATCTACTATAGTACATTTCTTTTTATGACTCCATAGGCCACTTTTTGAATTGTATGTTTTATTACATTGACTACAAACATGCTGTATAATTAAATTGCGTTTTTTTGCGTTTTTTGGTTCGAAATGGTTCGATTTGACATTATTTATATGTTTTCGAGTTAATATATGACGGTCATAATCAAATTTATTGCTCGATTCAAATGCGCAAATTTCACAATTATAATTTTTGCGTTTTTTTGCGTTTTTTTGTTCTAAATTCATTCTATATATTCGAACCAGAAAAACGCTTTTTGAATATTACGCATAAAATATTTAAAAAAATTATGCTAACAAACTGAAATTATTTTTTTTGTATTTACAGCATCTTCGAGTGAAATCACTTTTTTGCAAAAACTTCTTCGGCATTTTTCAAAAATGGACATTTTTAAAATGTCCAATTTCAAAAAGTTGACCCCGATTTATTTTCCGATTTTATTTTTTCGAAGAGTAAAACTATTTAATTTTAGATAGATAGTTTTACGCACTATAATAATTTATTTTTTATTGCGTTTTGTATATTTTTTCGCATTTCGTTTGTTTTTTGTTTTTGTTTTTTTGTATTTTCTTATTGTTCCGCCAGTTTTTTTTGTTTTTGGTTTTGTTTTTGGTTTTTTATTTTTTTGTTCTGTGTATGATGGCAATGTTCCATTTTCTACATAATTGAGTATATCAATTTGAACGCTTTGAACATCTTTTTTTAAATCTTCTAATTTTCTCACTGGATATAATATTTCATCATATATTTGACGAGCCATTTCACCATAAAAATCCTTGTAACGTGGTTCCCAATTATCATAATCATTACCATCCAAATAGGTTCGATAAACACTTTTTCTTACTTGTGTTGCTGACATTGCGTCATTACCAGTTGTAGATGGTTGTGCTTCAATAGTTTCTACATTTGTAGAAACTTTGGCATTTGGTGCGTTTTGAGAAGCAACATTCGACGCATGAACTAATACAGAACTTAATTTAGTAGCATCGTCATCTTTTCCACCTGCTATATGGTTTATTTTTATTTCAGCATTTTCATCATCAATATTATTATTTATAAAATATGACCCTATATAACGAGATACATCTGCGAATGGAGTTGTCATTTCTTGAATTAAATAATCTTTGTTCTCAATAGCACCGATTTCATTTAATTTACTAATAATAAAAGCCTTTTTAGTATCAAATGAAATTGGATTATCCATTGTTCTCTTATCTTCATCCGGTTGTTTTGGACCACTTCCTAATAAAATCAACGCTTTGAAACCATTTTGTTTTGCTTTAGTTACTAATTCTGTTAAAGCATATATATGTCCATCGTGCGGTGGATTTAATCTACCAATAAAATAATAAAAATTTACTATATTATTTTTTTCTGAATTCTGTAAATTAACCTCATCTGCTATAAAATTATCTTGTGTCTCATCATCATTATAAGATTCGAGATATTCTTTTAATTCTTCTTCAAGATATTTTTCAAATTCATTAATTTTCTCATCAGCACCCTTTTTTTTAGAAGGATTCATGTGTTCATAAGGTTCTTGTTGTGATAACATTCTATTTAATACTGATG
>Ga0214923_10000743_pt1 | contig 48550 bp, 47 predicted proteins | sample LL1510_MetaG_FD_177993 | JGI IMG/M metagenome (GOLD analysis project Ga0214923, IMG submission 177993) | Freshwater microbial communities from Lake Lanier, Atlanta, Georgia, United States - LL-1510 | ecosystem: Environmental > Aquatic > Freshwater > Lake | place: USA: Georgia | collected...
TAATAATAATAATAATAATAATAATAATAATAATAATAATAATAATAATAATAATAATAATAATAATAATAATAATAATAATAATAATAATAATAAAAAGTATCAATACGCCCAATGAGACAATACTATAATAAAAAGTATCAAACCCCCAAATGAGACAATACTGAAAAAAATGAAAAAATGAATATATTGTAATCTACATTACTAAATTATAATCATTGTAAGCACGAAAAAAATATGGCTAGATCACAACCTTTCTCACGAGGAGAGTTGATAGGACACGCTCTGTCACAACAGGATGTGCCTGTCGATGTTGCGCTCTCCGACTTATTTTACGACGGGTTTATGAAGGATATGTGCATCTGCCAATCCTTTATTTGGGAAAATGGCGTCGTGCACAAAAGTCGAAATGGCGTCTGTTACGCTGGCTGCGATAAGTGTGGGGGTATTTCACCCTTGAAGTTCGATCGCCGTGTGGGTGAAATGATTCCAATGTCGAATCTAGAAGTAGCTCGAATTATGCAAGATGAAGATGAAGATGAAGATGAAGATGAAGATGAAGAGGAAGAGGAAGAGGAAGAAGATGAGGACGGCGTATAGAATGCTACATAAACATTCATAATTGCTATTATGTCTTTTATTATTTCTTCTGTTGGCATTCTCTTCTTTTTATTTATTATTTTTATTTTTCCTCCTGAATATTTCTCAATCAAATATTCTATTATTTCATAACCAAATCTTGTTAATCTATCTTTATAGGCAATTACTAATTCATTTATTTCTCCATTAATTGCCATATCTATTATTCTTCTTAATCCTTTTCTATTATAATTTAATCCTGAACCTATATCATAAATTATTTCATTTTCTGGATATTTGTCTCTCATATATTTTATTTGTCTATCTAAATCATATTTCTGTTTCATACTTGAAACTTTACAATAACAAATATTATTTTTTTATCATTATTAATTGGTATTTTATTTTCTCTTATATGTAAAAAATTAAAAGCAAAAGGTGTAAATGTAATGTATATGTATCAGCACAAGATATGAATTATATTATTGATAAAAATAATTCATATAAAACACTTATTGAAGTAAATGAAAATTTATCATATGATGACTTACAACGATTAGCAGATGAGTTATGTGATGCTCTTATATCATTTTTAGTTAATAAATATGATACTATAAATAAAAAAACATATAATATAAAAATATAATGTTATATCCCATTATGTGTTATAATATTATATTTTTATATTCCATATAAAAATATAATGTTATCTCCCATTCTGTGTTATAATATTATATTTTTATATTCCATATAAAAATATAATGTTATCTCCCATTCTGTGTTATAATATTATATTTTTATATTCCATATAAAAATATAATGTCTCGAGTTCATACCATCCAAAATTACACAAATTTAAACATTGTTAATATAACACAGAATACTACCAATAACAAAAATCTTGTTCTAGACCTTTGGAATTTTACCAATACAAAACATTCACAAATTTTCTTACTATTGAAAGACTTAAAAGTTGTATCAAGTGATAGTAAAAAACTTGTTCTTGATATTGGGAATAATCACGACAATAGAATTGCGATTAATCACATTGAAGACAAATCAATAGAACTATTGCAAAAATACATGACAAAGATTAACAAGAAGGGAAAATTTAGTTTTAATAGTCTTGTGCGTGAATTGAGATTTCTCGAATTTACTAATTCTACATTTGACATTTATGACACTAACAAAAAGAAGATTGACACACTTGACAAAGTAAAATGTGTTGATATTATTGTTGAATTTATTGACATCAATCTGGATATGGTTTCTGGTATTATTAATTTGAATACTAATCTTACCACTGTTATTTCTAAAATTGTTGTTCCTGAAAAGTCAAAACTAAATCTTGATGAAATCTTTTTTAAAGATAATTTAGATTATACATCAACAAGCGAATCAGAGACACTCACGCCAATGTTTAATAATAAACCTGATAATGAAAATAATGATAGTAATGATAGTAATGATAGTGACAATAGTGAAGATGATGATAGTGATGATAATGAAAGTTATGAACATAAATTATCAATGAGTGATAAAATTATTGTATTGACAGACTCAGAAAGTAATTAATAATTTATTAAAATCATTTTCGATAAATTCTTTGATACTTTTCTTTTCATATTCTATTTGCTTTTTAGTTATTATTTTTTTTTCCTTAATTCTATCTTTCTTTATTACTTTATAATTCTTGATATCAGTTTGAAAACCACGCATTTTGTTTTTCAAAACATCATAATTTTTTTCAACATATCCTAACAAATCATAAGTAAATAACCATTTAAAAAAGTTTAGTTGGCATATTGTTGTTTCTATACATTTTTCATTATTGTTTTTATCATAATAATAATCAAATCTCTTGCCTCTTCTAAATGGATCAAAATATTTCTTTGAAAATGTGTCTAATTGTGCTTTATAACTTATTTTAATATCAAATAATTCTGTTTTGCCTTCTTCGTCTGTTTCTATTTCAATAGGACACATTGAGTCTGTTTGTTGAGAAGCAAACCATGTAAGCATTCTTAGAGACAATGTGTCATCATTTTTTTTCTTTGATATAATATTACACATTTTATCTAAATTTTTCTCATCGCAATTTTTGAAAAATTTATCAATAATTAAATAATACGACCTTTCTTGTGCTGTTTTAACTGCTTCTTTTAATGGCATTTTGTCAGTTTTTAGTGGTCTCTTCTTTTTTTCCCTGCTTATGCTTTCTCCTCCTGTATCATTTTCATCATCATATTCGCTATCTGAGTAAGTTGTATTTTCTGACATTTTTAATTATAATATTTTGGTGCGTTTAAGTTTTTATTTAGTGTATAATTTTGAGGTTATAAAAATTGAAAAAATCATACTATTGTAAATTATATTAGCACAATTAAAATCCTCTTATTACACTATGGCATTGAGAGAAATAACGCCAGCTCCTGGTAATCGTAAATTCAGTGGTTCAAAATCTCTTGCGCATTGGCAGAAATATGAATTGTACTTGCAAGATATTCGACTCGTACCAGTAAAGATTGTATGTTGCAGAGGTTGCGAAGAACATGCCTATATGGTGTGTTCTGGTTGCGACTATCACGATTTAAACCATCGAGCAGGTTGTGTAAACAGTCGTTGTGTTCCATTGATGGTTCCAACCAGTATTTGCGTTAAATGTTCGCGCCCACCACCTCCTCCTCCTATTGTATATTACTAAATTTATTTATTATTTGAGTTGTAAAAAATAACTCTCTGTTAGGTTTATCTTATATCAAATATGCTCAATTTTATAAATAAAGATTTTAGAATAAAAATTGAAAATTATATATTTAATAAGTTATTATTAAATATTAATCAAAGATGAATTACGGAAACGAATGCTATATTATTTACGACAAATTTGGGGGAGACTCTCATTCATTTAACAATCCATTGACTAAAAAATATGACATAAAATATTTATTTGAGAATATCAAAGATGGATACATAACTGGAAAAAAAGCAATTGAAAAATATAATGATGTTTTTAAGAATAGTGCTCTGAAAATAACACAAGACATAATTCATAATATCGATTATAATATTATCAATATACATTTATTTGATTTTAAAAATGATGATAATTGCAGAATAATTATTTTGGTTATTAGTGTGATGCTTGATAAAATGAAAGAATATTATAAATTACATAAGAAAATTCCATCATTTGATTTTGTAATAGCATCTTGTAAATTTCATACAGAATATACAAATAGTTTGAGTAATAATAGCACACAAGATACTAATAAGATTAAGAAAAACATAATCAAAAAAGTTATGATACCTAATAGTGAAATTTTGGAAAAAACAATTGATGAACCTGACTTTATCAATACTAAAACACCATTAAGAGACTATCAGAAAAAATCAGTGAAATGGATGTATGATATTGAAACAGAAGAACGCAAATTACATTATGGGGTGAATAATTTATATGAATTAGAAATAGGAGAACTAATATATGATCCATTTTCAAAAAAGACAATGTTTAAAGATGAACGAGAATTTATTACATTTAAAGGTGGAGCGCTTATTGATGAAATTGGAAATGGCAAGACTATACAAATGTTAACATTATCTCTATTGAATAGAAAAATAAAACCAGAATTAGTAAATACTGAAAAAATGATGCTAAATTCAAGAGCAACTTTGGTTATTTGCCCTAGTCATTTATGCCCTCAATGGGTTCGTGAAATAAAAAATATGATAGTGCTAGACAATTTAAAAATAATAAATATTTTAACTAAGAAAGATTTTGAGAAATATACATATCTGGATATTATTGATGCTGATTTTGTTTTTCTCTCGTATAACTTTATTGGAAATAGTGCTTTCGCAAGTAAATATATCAGTCAAATATCACACTTACAAACATATCACAAATCATCTCATTGGTCTCACGAAGCAGTTAAATTAGTATTTGATAAAATGAGAAAAGAATTGGTATCAAATCCGGCGAAATTATTTGAAACAGAAGTTTTATTAACATTGATAAATTTTCATAGAATAATTGTTGATGAATTTCACGAGGTTTATACAATAAGTAAATATTCTTATGTTGAAAATATTATGCCCCATTTTGAAGGTGTCAATAAATGGGTTGTATCTGGAACACCATTTAACGACAATGTAGAAAATGATTGTTTCAGTAAAATGATTGATTTTGTAATTAAACCCCAAAATATAAAAATAGATTTATTACAAAATAGAGAAATAAGAGAATATATTGAGAATAATTTTTTTAGGCGCAATCAGAAAGATTTTGTTTTGCCGGAATTATCTGAAAAAATAGTATGGTTAAAATTCTCACAAACTGAAAGAATGATGTATAATGCTTACTTGGCAAATCCTAACATTGACAAATTCTCAAGCATTGTTAGACAAATATGTTGCCATCCAAAAATAGCAGAAGAAATTAAAGACATTTTGGGTTCATCAAAATCATTGGCAGATATTGAAAAATCAATGGTTTCACATTACAAGAAAGAATATGAGAAAGCAGAACAAGATGTCAAAAAATCTAAATCAAGTATTGAAAACACTGAAAATAATATTATTTTTGCTACTTACAGAAGACAAAAACGATTTTTAAAACAAATGGGATATTCAGTTAAAATTGAGTATCCCGAACATGTAATTAAAGCACAAAAAATCGAAGAACTTGATAGTATTAGTAGTGCCGATGACAGTGACAATAATAAAGAAGAGGTAAAAACAGACCAATCAACAAAAATAATTGTTAATGAAGAAAATCAAGAAAACATTAAAAATATTTTGAAAATTAAATTACAAACTAATGTTTCAAAAACACTGAACAGTCTTAATGAATTATTAAAAACACAAAAAGAAAAATTAAAAGAAAATCAAAAATTATGTGATGGCAAAAAAGCATCTTATGATTTTTTCAATAATATGTTAGACAGAATTAAGAAAACAACTGAGAAAGCACAACTTAAAGCACTAAAAAACAAAAAAGAAGATGAAGAAGAGGAAGAAGAAGATGAAAATGAAAAATGTGCAATTTGTCTTTGTGGAATAACAGGAGAAAATGTTGGTGTCACTAATTGCGGTCATTTGTATTGCTATGAATGTATTATAGCATCGGTTAAAGCACTATTCAAATGCCCCTTATGTAATAAAAGACAAAACGAAAAAGACATTATGAAAATATCTTATGAAATACCTAAAATGTCTATCGCAAATACACAAATAATCAAGAATAAATTAGATTTGATTAATACAGTTGGCACGAAATTAACAAATCTAATATATTACTTAAATTCTATTGATGATAATGTTGTTTTGTTCTCTCAATGGGACAGTCTTCTTAAAAAAGTAGGAGAAGTTTTAGACACTCACGGAATTAAAAATGTATTTTGTAATGGAAATGTATTTATTCGTGATAAAGCAATTAGAGAATTTAATGAAAATGAAAAAATTAAAGTCATTATGCTTTCATCAGAGTCATCAGCATCAGGCATAAATTTAACAAAAGCAAGCAAGGTAGTTTTATTAGAACCAGTTTCAGGAGATTATGAATTTAGAAAGAACACTGAATGGCAATCTATTGGCAGGGTGTATCGTTTAGGGCAAACCAAAAAAGTAGAAATAGTTAGGTTTATTATTAAAGACACTGTTGAAGAAGAAATATATAATATGAATAAAAAAGCAGATGCTAATATTAAAAATAAACTTAATATTAGTTTTGTTAGTGATGAAACAATTACATTGACTGATGAGAGACTAAAAAAATTAGAAACAGCAATTGTAGCAAGAAATGAAGAAAAAACAAAGATAGCAAATAAGAAAAAAATAATTGCGAATAAGAAGATTTAATTTATTTATTACTAAAAATTGAAATATATATTGTTTATTATCATACCCTTATTATGATAATAATAAAATGACTAGCAAAATGGACTATACCAAATTGACTGTAAATAATTTTATTTACAAAATGATTGAGTATAACAACATAGATGAAATATTGGATATATTTGAAAAACAAAGAGAAAAAGGAATTATGTTTGAAAGAATTGGAGATATTATTATTAAATTTGGATTTTGCGAGATTTTTTCTAACTCGCAATTTACTCATAAGACCGGCAACGCAAACAATGGTAAATTAAAGACATTAGAAAGTTATAATGATTATCTAAATGAAAAAGTTAATAGCAGTAATTCTTCTGGATGCTCTGATATTACTTTGTATGATAGAATTAATAAAAAATATATTTTTATTAGTTCAAAATATCCTAAATCACAGGATGATATTAAAAAACAAAAATCTGTTGATTTTTATGACCTTGCTAAAATAATAGCAGTTATTGAAGAAAATAAACATATTTATAAAGAAAATACAAAACCAGACATATATTTACTTGTTTCAAATAAAAAATCAGTTTTAGAAAAAGTAAAAAAAGCAAATAAATCAAGTAACTATATTACTAAACATATGACAGAAGAAAAAATTATAGATAAAGCAGATTTGGATAAATACTTTTTGAAATTCAAAGCAGAAATAATCAAACAAAAAGAATTAAATGAAAAAATTAATTATGATGAATTATTTTTAGGTGAAAAGGAAAATCTAAATTTAAGATTTCATCAAGAATTAATTACTCAGAAAACATTATTGCTAATTGAAAAGGGTCATAAATGCTTTTTATGGGGGTGCAAGTGCAGAAGCGGGAAAACTTACATGGCGGGAGGTATAATAAAAAAATTATATGATATTAGACAAAAATTAAATGTTCTTATTGTAACCCCAGCACCAACAGAAACAATACCACAATTTATAGATGATTTGTTTAATAAGTTTAGAGATTTCTTATTATTTAAAATTCATAATATTAGGAAAACAAATGAATTTAAAACAATGACTTTTGACACAAACAATATATTTATAATATCAAAACAACTAATAGACGACCATATTGATGATAAAACAATCACTAAAATTAAAAATCAAAATTTAGATATAATAATTTTTGATGAGATACATTTTACTGGATGTTCAGATTTATCAAAAAAAATATTACAATCTTATGTTGTAAAAAAAACAATTAAAATTTATCTAACAGCTACATATGGCAAACCACTGAATACATTTAATATAACAAAAGAATGTCAAATGTATTGGGATATTGAAGATGAGCAGATATGTAAATCAATTGTGCGTGAAAATAATAAGAGCGATACTAATATTAATAGATTAGTTGAAAAACACGGAAACATTGTAAAAGAGGTGATAGAATATAAAAATAAAAATGGATACACAATCAAAGACATATTTACGCCATATCTAAGAATGCCAGATTTACATTTGATTACGAATATGTTTGAGAAAAAAAGATATGATATTATCAATGAGAATATTAAAGGTTCAAAATATGGTTTTAGTTTTGACACTCTTTTTAGTTTGAATAAAGATAAAAAATTTAATTATAAAAAAGAAGTGAAAATATTTTTGAGATATATTTCAGGTTCTGAAAAAGAACAAGACTATAAATCAGGTGATAAATCAATCTTTACACGAATATATAGTATATGTACAAGACACCCATTTACTCACATTTGGTATTTACCATCTGATAATATTAATGATATATCGCAAAATTTAAAAACTTTGATGATGGAAGATAAAATTCTTAAAAACTATAATGTTGTATGTATAAATCGCAAAAATGATGATCTAGCAAAAGATGTAAAAGAAGAAATCACAAAATATGAAACTATCGCAAAAGCAGAAGGAAAAGATGGTTTAATATTATTAGCAGGAAATATGCTTACATTAGGAATTACGATAAATAGTTGTGATATTGTAATGCTAATGTATAAATCTTCATCTTTTGATAAAACTTTTCAACAAATGTATAGATGCATGACAGAGGGGGATAATAAACAGATGGGTTTTGTTGTTGATCTGGATATTAATAGAGTTGTAGATATTTGTATAAATTATCCTGTATATAAGAATTCTATGAATAATGAAGATAAAATAAAATATTTAATTGAAAATCATTTGATAAATATTGATGTTGATATGATGGAGAACAAACAAATTAATAGTGAAAGAATTGTTAAAGAATTAATGAATGTTTGGAAAGAAAATCCAGGAAATAGTATTAAGTTATTATTGAAACGAATAATTGATACTGATGATATCGAGGTAGATGATGATTGTCAAAAGTTATTAAATACATATAATATAAATTTAATAAAAGGTGATAATATTAATATAAAAATAGAGATAAAAGATTTGGACGATGAACAACAAGAAATGCCAACTGGTAAAGTAAAAACAAGAATTGATAATACAATTTCAAAAAAAACAGATGATAAAAAAGAAGAAATAAATATAAATATAAAAAAAGATATTTTACCCTATGTAATTCCACTGGTATGTATTCTAACAATTAAGGATAAAAATAAAGATTTCATAACAATGTTAAATATGGTTAAAAAAAATAAAGAATTATTAGAAATATTTGATGAAATGTGTATAATTTGGTGGAACAAGAAAGGGCAAATAGATTTTATGAAACATATAATAGAAAATTTTGCTAATAAAGAACACGATATATTTAATATCTCTATACAAATTAAGATGTCGTTAGAGTGTTTGCTTGATAAACCCATAGAACTTTTAGAATTAATTAATGATTGTCTAAAACCGAAAATAGTTGAAAAGAAATCTTTTGGAGAAGTATTCACACCAATGAATTTTATAAATGATAAAATGTTAAAAGATATAGAAGATTATTGGTTGTCTAAATATAATAAAAATATTTGGGAAGATGACACTTTGACATTTTATGATCCTGCATCTGGTATGGGGAATTATCCGATAGCGATTTATTATAAATTGTTTGCAGGTTTAGCAAAAATTATACCAAATGATGAAGAACGAAAAAAACATATAATTGAAAAACAACTATATATGGGAGAATTAAATAAAAAGAATTGTTTTGTTATTAAACAAATATTTAATATCAATAATGAATATAAATTAAATCTTTATGAAGGTAATACATTAGAAATAGATATTTATAAAGCATTTAGAATTAAGAAATTTAATGTTATCATTGGTAATCCACCTTATAATGAAGAATTAACAAGGATAGGAGCAAAACCATTATATAATAAATTCATTGAATACTATTTAGATAAATGTAATATGTTATCATTTGTTGTTCCTTCCAGATGGTTTGCTGGTGGAAAAGGTTTAGATAAATTTAGAGAAATGATGATAAACAGAACTGATATATTATATATAAAACATTATGATGATGCATGTAAAATATTTGGTAATACAGTTAGTATTGAAGGTGGTGTGAATTACTTTTTAATGGATATAGATTATAATGGATTGTGTGATTATAATGGCGCAAAAGTAAAACTTAATAACTTTGATATTGTATTAGATAGTAAATATTACAACATAGTTAATAAATTTTTAAATTTTGACACAATAACTAAATTATACAAAAGTCAAGATTATCATAAAATTCAAACAAATGATAAAAGATTAATAGATGAAAATAAAAAAGATTATTTAAAATGTTATGTGTCACAACAAAAAGGATTTATTAAATATATTGATAAAAAAGAAATTAAAACAAACATATCAAAATATAAAGTATTAACACCCGACGGTAATGGCAGTAATAAATGTTTTGGTAATCTATTTATAGGCTATCCAAATGAAGTTCATTGCAAAACATATATATCATTTGAAACAGATACAGAACAAGAAGCAAAATCATTATTAAGTTATATGAAATGTAAATTTCCTAATTTTATGTTATCGTTAAGGAAAATATCGCAACATACAAGTGCATTTACTTGTAAATGGATACCATTAGTTCCATTAAATAAAGAATGGACTGATGATGAAGTATATAAGTATTTCAAATTATCTGAAGATGAAATAAAATTGGTAAAAGAAACAAAAGTTATTGGATATAATGACATAAAAACAGATAATATAAATGAACCAAAAATAATAAAAGATGGACGAAAACAATATTATTTAGTTGGTGATAAATTATATAAAGTCAAAAAAGACAAATCACAAGGCGAATTATTTGGTAGTTATATAGACAATAAAATAATTGATGATAAAAATAATCAACCAGAAATAATAAAACCGATTAAACAAAATAATGAGATAAAAAAAATATCAGAAAATAAAAAAATAATTGCGAATAAGAAGATTTAATATATTTTGCTAAGATATTTAATTGTAGCATCATCCAATACAATTTCTTTATTATGATAAATATTACATTTATTATTTTCAATTTGTAATAAAACATTATCTATTTCAATTAATCTAGTCTCTGGATTAATTTTCAATAATTTCTTATCAAATAATTTATGTAATTCAGAACTCAACAATAAACCATTATTGACATCATATTTTTCAAATTCATTTGCCTCACAAAATGGAATAATATGTGCTACATCACACATTATAATATCATTATTTGAAATAATACACTTATTATTATATTTTGCAATAACATCTTTTCTAAATTGTTTATCATCTCTTATTACACTATTTTTTATATCTTTATAAATATATTTTTTGTTCGCATAAAATACATAATCTAACATTTCTTTTTCGTGAATTTCTAACATCTCATTATATTTTTCATAATATATTTTTTCTGTATTTTCATCTAATGTTGGCAAAAAATATATTTCATTTATTAAATCCGAAATTATATTGTCAGACATTATGTTTAATAATATGTATCCATACATAATTAAGTGTTTTAATTAGTAAAAAATTGATTTTTTAACATTCTATTATGTATATTATTAGACTAATAAAAAATGTCTGATATTTCTTCAAGCGAACACGAAAGTGAATGCGAATATGGTTGTGGATATGATTTAAGCAGTGATGAAGAGGTGGAAGAAGAAAGTAATGATAAAATGAATATAAATATTACACAAAAGGGTGTAAAAACATTTTATAATGAACTATTAGAAGATAATAATGTTTTACTGACACCAGAATATCAAAGAGAATTAAGTTGGAATATAGAAAAGATGATTGGTTTTATTGATACAATATATAAAGGATGGATAGTTCCTAATTTTGTAATATACGAATTATCAGAAAATGAATGTAAAAAAGTTAAAGAATATAATTATGAAATGTTAGATGGTCAACATAGGTCTCTTGCAATTAAAATGTTTATTGAAGGCACAAATCACGCAAATTATGATAATGAAAAATTTATTTTCATTAATCATAACAATGAAAGAATTTATTATAATATGGATGCTACATGGTTAAAAAAAATGTCAAAAACAAAAAAATGTAGAAATATGACAAAAGAAGAAAAAAAAAATTTTGATAATTTTCAAATGAGTTTTCACTATATTAAATCAACAACCAAAAATGGATTATCAATGAAACTCAAATGTGATTTATTTAATAGATTACAAAATGGTGAAAGAGTAGAGTCTTATGTTAAAGTGAAAAATTTAGATACCCCAATTACTAATTTTATTCGTTCCAATAAATCACTCGCAAAACTAACGCAATTAGATTTAATAAGCAAAATAAATCTAAATAAAAAAACTAAACTAAAACACGATGAAAGTTTTTATTTGTATTTCTTAATTAGATGCATCTTAATTGCTGACAAAAAAAGTTTAGAAATAAATTATCTTGATTTGAATATATCAAAATATTTACAACATAATTATAAATCGATTAGACTAAAAAATGATGTTAAAGAATTATATGAAAAGGTTATGATTTTCATTAATTGGTTTGTTGAAAATGACAATATTGATAATAAAATTATTCCAGAATTATGTTATATTTTAATGTGCTTTTACATAAATTATGATTTAGACAAAGTTGATAAAATAGTAAAATATATTTTTAGTAAAAAGAAATATTATGAAATGTATAATGATACTAAAAAATACAAAAAAATAGTAGCAGGAGAGAGTTTCAAAAGTAAAATAACAAATGAAGAAAAAATGACAGAAATATACGAGGTTCTTGATGATTTTGATTTATAATAAAAAATTGAATTCCTAACATAATACTTATTAATTAATATTATCAATTAATAATTATTATAAATGAGCAATATTGATGAACTAATAAAATCTTGTATGAAAGAAATAAAAAATATTTATGATAAAATAGATGATGGTTATGAGAATACAGATATTCTTGAAGAATATGAAGATATAACAATGAAAATGTTAAAATTTATAAAAACAAAAGATATCACCTATTTTAAATTCTGGTTTAATGTTATAAAATTACAAATAAATTCTAGCACAGCAAAAGAAAAAATATATGATTTATTTAGTAATGACCCAAATAATAATAAAGAAATAACAAAATTTTATGTAGAAAAAATATATGATAACCTGAAAATAGAAGATGATTTATATGATTTGAAAATATATATTAACAAAAAAGAAGATACCAATATAAAATCAAATTTTGAGTTAAATGCTTCACAAAAGCAAGTCAAAAAATATTTTGAAGATAATGAAATACAAAATGGGATAATATGCCACGCTACGGGAACTGGTAAAACCATTTGTCAATTTATAATTATGGGGTCGGTATTTGAAAACGAAAATAAAGTAATATTTTTATTATGTAATTTCAAAAATATTATTCATCAAACATTTTACAGTGATGATAATAAAATAAATTATAACTTATTTCGCATTCTAAAAAAAGAACAAATTTTTAATATTTGGGATTGTGATATTTATGATGTGTCGAGTGATGAAAAAAGAGTAGAAATTATAAACAGCATAAAAAAAATAAAAGATACAACACAAAATAAAATATTTTTGATTAATACGCAATACATAAATAACGAAAAATGTAGATATAAACAATTACCAGTGCCAAATTTGATATTGTTTGATGAATGTCACAATATTACAGGTGAGAAAACTTATGAAATGCTAGAATATTTTAGTAAAAAAGACACAAAAATAATTGGTCTCTCAGCGACACCAATAAGAAATATAAAATCAGCTAAAAATTATGACAAATTACGAAATATATTCCCTGATGATAATAACGATATTAATATTTTGTCAAATTATGATAATATCAAAGCAATTACAAATGGTGATATTCTAAATATTGAAATATTTTTGTTCTCTACAAAAATAAAAAACGACAACAAATATAGTGATGAAAATATTAATAGTTGTATCGATTGTATTATTAAAGTTTTGAGCAAAATGTTTTACAAAAAAATGATATTATGGTGTGGCACAATAAAACATACAACAAGAATGTATGAAGAATTAAAAAAGAAAGTGCCAACTAAAATTAAAGAAATCAAGAAAGAAAATATTTATATGGATCATTCACAAACAGACGATGAAGGAAAAGATTATCTCGAATTCAAAAACATAAAAAATGGTATTATTGTTTGTGCTAATAAATATCGCGAAGGTTCTGACATCAAATATCTTGGTGCTTGTGTATTAGCAGATTTTGTTCTAGAAAAAAGTCAATGTGTATTTATTCAATGTATTGGACGCGTTCAAAGAAAAGAAGAAAAAGATTATCCAGAAAAAAAGATTTCTTATGTTATAGACCATTATGATATATCAGATGATAAACAAATTACGATAAAAGGTATTGTAAAAAAATTAATTGGTTATTATACTGATTTTTATAATCATACAACATTAAAACAGACTGACCGTGATTTACTTGATGAATATAACAAGATTATGAGAACGTATGAATTCAAAAAGAAGGATAAAATTATTGTTCTACAATTAAATAACAAACTAAAAATTAATATTAATATTGACGATGTTGATATTAGTATGAGTGATACTGAAACAGAAGTAAAAATTGAATTAGAAGAAAAATTTAAAAAAGAGAATAATTTGACAGATGATAAATTATTATCTATCGAATATAAAGCATTCACCAAAAATAATAAAGAATATTATAATATAGAATCAAAAGAGGAATATATGGAATACATAAAAACAAAAAAATTAGAACCAAATCCAGAAACTAAATATAAATCAATATGGAAAGGTTGGAATGATTATTTAGGTATTGAAAAACAAAAGTATATAAACACGTCAAAAGAAGTAAAATATATATGTAAAAAATATAATATTACAAAATCTAATTATGAAACAAAAGCAAAAGAACATAATTTACCGCCAACATTAGAAGAATTTAAATCAGTATATGGCAAAAATTTTGATATATTTATATTTTTTAATTGATCTATCAAAAAAAATTGAAATTTATATGGTATGTTATATATTCTATTATTATTTTATTACAATATACAAATGCCACCCAAGAAGACTACTAACGCTAAGTTTGATGATGCTAAGAATATCAAAATCAAAAATGAAACAGACTTAATCAAACATTTTCATCGAATACATGATTATTTGCGAGATATGTTTGGATTATATGGTAAGACTGCTTTACAGTTTTTTAACTTTTTCTTTGTTTTGAAAATGATTGGATCTGTTGATAAAGAAGAAAATATTGATAAAGGTAATAAAATTTTTAATGGAAAATTATCCTATACCAAATTTAAAGATTTAGTGATTAATTCAAATAATTTTACAATTGAAATAATACAATTTCTTGAAGCAATAAAGAAAGAAATCAAAGAAAATGAAGTATTAGAAAAAAGCATCTTTATGACTTTTCCAAATGATATATTTGATAGATTTCAAGAAAATGACAAAGGTCGAGGGGATGGAATTCGAATATTAAAAACATTTCTGGAATATATTGATATTTTAAACGATAAAATTATTAATGAATATCACGTTGGAGGAAGAATTTATGAGTATTTCTTAGGTTTTGTAACTGCTAAAAATAAAGGCAAAAGAGGAGGTTCTCAAATGGAAGATTTGGGACAATTCTTTACTTCAAGAATTATTGTGAGATTTATTGTAACATTGCTAAATCCAGAATTAGACGAAGATGGGAATGTGCCAACCGTTGGTGATTTTTTCTGCGGGAGTGGTGGATTTTTAATTGAATATATTAAATTCTTTCAAGAAAAATACAAAGATAAAGAAATTAATTGGGAAAAAAACATTGATAATATTTATGGTTTTGATACTGATAGAGACATTTGTAAATCAGCAAGAGTTGATATTATGTGTTTAACAAAAACATTTAATTTAAAAAATGCCAAAGAGTCTAATATCGTAAGTATTGCGTCATCATTTACAGATGATTTTATCAAAAATAGAGATTTATTTTGTAAAGATAAAATATACGATCATCCCGATCATAAACCATTGCGAGTGAAATATAATTTAACAAACCCCCCATATGGAGGTGGAGCAATGAATTTAGAATTGGATGAAATTGGACGACCAATAAACCATATTATGCAAACTGGAACAGTCAATAAGAAATATACATTTCCACATCCCAATAAACATATTATAGGTGGCAATAATAAAGAAGCATTATCACTTTTACACGGAATGGGAATGTTAGAAAAAGGAGGTGTATATATTGGTGTTTTGAAAGATGGTGTAATTTTTGATGGCAAATATACACCTATTGCTACTCAATTAATAGAAAATTATTCTGTTAATTATATTATATCATTGCCCCAAGATGACTTTCTTAATACAACTACTAAAACATCTATTGTGTCTTATACAAATTCCGGCAAAAAAACTACTGAAATAAAATTTGCTGAATTAAAAGTTATCAGCGATAAAGAAACTAAAAAAGCAATTGGAGCAAATATTATTAATGTTGAAACTGGAAAAATAATATATGAATTTATTTCTGAGAATTACCAATTGAACAAGAAAGATGGTGAATATATGACAATTCCATATGAGACTATTGTTGAAAAAGATTATAGTCTCAATTTTAAGAAATATATGAAGGATGATATTATTGTTAAGAAGGGATTTACCATTAAATATCTTGATGAGAATAATTTCATAACTTATGATATTATAACAAAAAAAGATGATAACGGAAAAGATTTATTGAATAAAAATGGCGAAAAAATCTATTGCTATCCACATAAAAATAGAAAAGCAGGATGTGCAAATGATACTGGAATTTATACATTTTACACTTCTTCATCAACAGTAAAGAAATGTGATTTTCTTGATTACAAAGACAAATTATGTGTGATTATCGGAACTGGTGGTGTTGGTTCGCTATTTTTAGATAGAAATTTTAGTTGTAGTGCTGATAATTTTGTGATACAATGTAAAAATGATGATAATGAAATATGTGATGATTTGACTATATATACATATTTCTATTTGAAACATAATTGGGAAAAATTTATATATTTTATGTTTAATGGTTCAACATTGGGACACGTAAATAAAGAAAATATGAAATCATTTAAAATTCCCATACCAGAATCAATCGAAACAGTAAAATTATATTTAGATGTTCTTGACCCATCAAACCAAGCACTGCAAGCACTGCAAGCACTGCAAGCACTGCAAGCACTGCAAGCACTGAAAGAGAAATCAATATGTAGCACAATCAAATTATTGACAAGTATGGGAGAAAAGGATGTGGATTATGATGAATATATTTTTGGAGATATTTGTGATGTTAAGGGTGGGTCATATTTAAAAAATTATGAGGAAGGAATATATCCTATAATTGGAGGAGGTAATGTTTCAGGATATATCGACAAATACAGTAATGTGGATGATTGGGTAATACATAAGGATGGTGTTTCGCATAAAATAATATCGTTCATATATGGAAAATTTTTTGTAAATCACCATGGATGGACAATTAATATTAAGAATGAGTTTAAAAAAATAATTAATAAGACATACTTAGGTTATTATATTATGTCTCTAACAGAATATATTCTTAAAAAACTAGAAGGTTCCGCACAAAAAGGTCTTAATCAAGAAACATTTTATGATATTAAATTTCGTGTTCTCAAACCCCATATCATAGCAAAATATAACTTAGATATGGATTTCACATTGATGGAACAACTTAATACAAATATAAGTCAAACATTAAAAACACAAGATATGGCACTAAGAAAATTAATGAAGATGGTATTATCAACCGGTTCAGATACTTTGCTTGAGAAAGTACATGAGATTTTCACAAGCACTAAAAATGACAAACAAAAGGGAGAAGAATTAAAAAAATTAATTGATAAAGACACATCGTTTAATGACATATTTAAAATAACAAGTAATAAATTATTTCCAGAAGACTTAATTGAGAGAAACCAAAATGTAATAAAAGAATTAGTTATATTGATGAAGAATGAGGAGAAAGACAATTATGAAATAAAAAATATAGTTGATAAACAAGAAAAAATTTCAAATATAATAACAAAAAAGAAAAAAGAAAATATAGTTAGTAAGCAAGAGAAAATTATAAATACTGAAAAGAAAAAAGAAAATATAGTTAGTAAGCAAGAGAAAATTATAAATACTGAAAAGAAAAAAGAAAATATAGTTAGTAAGCAAGAGAAAATAATAAAGAAGAAAAATATAATTGCTAGCAAGAATATTTAATAACTAATAATTTTTTATTCATACTATAAATCAAAAAATATTATATATAGATAGTTTATAATATGGCACTTAATAATGCAGGAATTAGCGCAGGACATTTTTCAGGTGTAAAATATGATGATGACAAATATCTTGAAGATGTATATGACAGCACGTCTCCATACTCGTATTATATCAATCCTAACTACAACTTTAATTGTAAGGGGCGATTAAATCTATATGGCCCACGTGGCGGATTAATGGGAGTAGGTGTATCTTCACTTTCTGGGGATGTTCTTGCCGCAGGACAGCAAAATGTTGATATGGATAGTATTATGAGTAATAGAAACGTTCCAGGTTCAAGAGCAAGACAAGGCAAAGTTAATCCCGTTGATTTATCTAAGATTAGACTAAAAGATGTTCCAATTTGCGATTCTGGATATCTGGATTACTCGCATACTAAAATGACAGACCCAGCATTATTTATGCGAGGATGCCCTATTAATAGATTTTACGATTTGAACAAAGACCCACAAGCCAATATTTATTATGATTGGGGAATTAATACATCACTTGACGCCAAAGACAATTATAAAATGCAAGTTCCTAATTTGCGTTTAATGGAGAATGATACTAATCCTACTAATCCACGAGATAGACTAACAAAACAAAGACCTCGTGTTATTGAGATTAATTCTAATGGAAATTGTGGCAATCTTGGCACTGGATGTGTTAGACGTCAATAAAAAATGAAATGTATAATATTAGTATATTAGTATATATATAATATAAATGGATGATAAATACTTGCTACAATATATAGACACATTTCTTGAACCAGGTAAAATCAATAATTTGTTATTCACAAATAAATATTATTATTCTTTGTTTAATTTTTTGGGATACTTAAGTTTAAACTATAATAATTCAATCTGTTATATTTACAAATTGCGAGAATATTATAATGAAAAAATTAATAATAAACAAAAACAAATAATATTAAATTTACAACACAAATGTTATGATGTAAATGAAAGACCAGTATGTCATATATTTGATAGACTAGCGATGAGCAATATGTTGTCGAGTTATTCTACTAATATTTACATAAATGGATGTAATAAATATTTACATACAATATCACATCGAGATACAATATATGAACCTTTACAAATTTACAAATTTGATAATTTGAAATACATATTAAAAAAACATAAAACATATCATTTTATGATTGATGCTAATTTTAGAAAACATCCCAATAATAAACTAAAATTATATATCGAAAAAGATAAACGCAGAGAACTAAAAAGCATATATAAATGTTTTACAGGAATAGTTAGATTTACACCACAAACAATTATTTGTAAAAATTTTATTAGTTCTAATAAAGGACACTTTGTGTTATTTAATGTAGGTTCATTATTCTTTATAAAAAAAATGAATTTTTAGATTATATTGAAGATTGTAATATATAATAATAAACAATATAGTTTCAAATATGGCATCCATTTTTAAAGATGATGATTACTACACAAATATTTCAAATCGTGCTCTTGAAATCGTAAAAGAGTTTGGTATAAACCTACAATACATCGAATTTTGCAACAGATTCGGTAAAAGCATTTGGAATAAGTACTGTATTCTAACAAATCATGGGCTAGCATATCCAACTATAATCAAAGCGCCGCAGATTTTTCAAAAAGTTGTCAAACCTAAATGGCCCCCAATATTTGTTGAGTCTGAACTTGATAGAATTCTGTTTCAACTTTGGTATGAAAGTTTCAACGCCAAAATACTACAACTAAGTGCGGAATATGTATTTCAAGTATATGGTGATAAACTGAACTACATTGATTTTGTTACACTCCCAGAAGTTCCAGCAGAAGCGTACTATCTGTATGATAACATGCAACTTAACATTCAACAAACTGCTCCATTTCTTGAAAACACAAGCGCCCCAACTGATTGGGGTTGGATCACTTGTTCGTTCCCAATTCATCCAATTCCCCGAACACCAATGTTTGAAATTATGATCGATCACATTGATCGGGAAATTTATTTTCCCCCAGAACAGCAAAACTCCCTAGCAACTCAGCGCACAAAACAAACACGCAACCAAGCAATTAAACAAGTGCCAATCAAGCAAGTGCCAATCAAGCAAGTGTCAATCAAGCAAGTGCCAAGCAACCCAACGCTATATGACAACAAAAAATACAATTGGGTAATTTAGTTTTTCTTTATCAAAAAAATTGATTATTAAATCATTCTGAATAATTACTATATGATAATAAACAAATTAGTTTCAAATATGGCATCTATTCTTAAAGACAAAGATATTGAATACTCTACATATCAACCAGGGATTGCTCTTAAAATTGTGGAAAAATATGGTTATAAACTAAATTTTGCTGAATTTTGTGCAAAATTCAGATATATTACCCATCGTATTTGGAATGAGTATCGTATAATAACAAGTTGTGGTCTAACAATGCCAACTGCTCTTAAACAACCACAAATTTATAAAAAAGTTGTCAAATCAATATGGCTTAAAATATTTGTTGAGTCTGAACTTGATAGAATTCTGTTTCAATTGTGGTGTGAAAGTAGCAAGGTCATAGAAAAAATTAGTGTGGATTATGTAATTCAAACATATGGCTCTAGTCTAGACTACACATGTTTTGTTACACTCCCAGAAGTTCCAGCAGAAGCGTATAATATGTATCGTAATAAGCAACTTGGCATTCAATCTTAGGATTGGGGGCGTGCTATTTCTTTATTTGCTCCTCTTGTATTTACTGGTCTCATATTAACTGTATGTTCGGGTGATGAAATATCTTCTGATATGAAACTAAAATAGTTTGAAAATGGATTTTTAAATCCTGCTGACTTCTTTTTAGTGTCTTTAACATTGCCTCTCATTGAGTCTTCTAATGAAACATCAGCAATTCCCTGTCCGTACATTAATGGAACTTGTCTATAATTTTGCTCTTTTTCTCTATTATTATTTTTGGTATCAGGGTCTATATAAGCATACGTATTATTAAGATGTTTTTCATAATTGTCAAGATTACCAATAATATTATTTACATTACGAGTATGTTTTAATCCTCCGTTGCTAATTTGGGGTGTTAGCACTTGGTTATATGCTATTTTAGGTTCGTGATGATAGTATCTATTTTTATTATTTGGATTATATGAAAGATTAGTATTATTTTGAGAATATAACATTTCATCTTTACTGTCAATCATAAAATTGTTGCCTTTTGTGTGATATGGTTTTGATATTTTTGGATTTCTAATATTTTGCTTTCTGTCGTAAGGATTTGTTTCGTGAAAAATAGTGTATTCTTTGTCAATTCCTTCAAAATCAGTAATCATATTTTTTGCTCTAATATTTGACATATTCTTTTCTTTCATTATTTGAAATCGTGGGTCATCCTCATATTTATTATCAGTGATAGCACCATCCATTTTTTTACTTGTTTTAACATAATCCCCACCACAAATATTACTGTAAGTTTTTCCTTTCTTGTATCTATTAATTATTTCAATGTCATTTTTGGAGATTGAAAATTCTTGTTCTTCATCAATATCTGGAATGATATTATTTTGTTTATTAAATTGTTTTCTTCTCATGTATTCTTGCAATCTTGGTTCTAACATCATTGAATACTCTCCAAATGCTAAATCTATATCCATTTATATAATACTTATATTATTATTATCTATAAATATCCCATCATAATAACACAATTATGCTCAATGTTTCTAATATAAAACTCAAAATTTTTGCTAATCACAAAACTTTTAGTTCCAGAACTATCATTCTTACTTGTTTTATTGGTACATTTAGTGCCAAAACATATATCAACATATTGAAGACAATCATCAAGATTATTAGTATTAAATAATTTTTTTATAGAACAATTATCAAAAATATTATTCAAACCATTGTTAATTAATATGGTATTCATTCTTGTTTTAAATCTTTGGTTTATGGTTGGTATTGATACAAGAGTGATAGTTTGATTTTTCAAATAATTAATACAAAATGATAATTCATCAAAGTTAGTAAAATTATCTTTATTATTATTTTTATAATTAATCAATCCAACAACAAATGATTTATCCATCATTGGTATTTCAATAATTGCTTTTTCTTTGTTTTCATAATAATCAAATTTTTTGTTATTAAAATTAATAAATTTAATCAACTCATTATTATGATAATTTTTAGTGACACTATCTATTTTGTGATTCCAAATGGGATTAATCTTAGCAATTGTAATAAGACTAAGATTTGATTTACTTAAAGTATTTTTACTAATAATATTATCAATATTAGAAATAGACCTGATTATATTATTTACTCTTTTTGTTTCTTCATCAATATATTCATTATTTATAACAATACTAAAAATTAATGATTTTAGATTACTCATATTCTCAATATTAACATTTAATGATTTGTCAGACAATAAATAATTATCCATTGTAATTTGACTTCTAACATTATTATTTTTTTCTCGCAATGTCAATAATCCAGCATTTAAAAACTTAGGATTTTGAAAACTGAAAAATTCTTTTAGACTTGATTTAGTTTTATTATCACTACACATATACAAAGTGCCAAAACCCATAAATAATCCAAATCCATTAACAACAAAAGTTTTTTTATTTAAATTGTAAAAAATAGAATTCATCCAACAAGTAGTACTACTTACATCATTAATACAAGTCTCAAATGTATTATTTTCTTTTGTTATTAAGTTTTGTTCATTATATAAATCAGCAAATTCTCCATCTTGAGACATAGTTTCATTGTGTAATATTTTTGCTGTTTTAGTGTCAATTTTATCAAACAAGTCAAAATCATTATGATTATTATGTTCATTTAATAATTGCTTTTTTACTTTAAATGTTGTTCTTGCTGGCATACCTCTGTCAAATTCTTCAATATTATCATTTTCTTCTTCTCTGAAACTATGATGTGTCATATTTCTTTCTAAATCTAACATACCAATATTTTGTTTTGTATTTTTGATTGGATATGATTTCATTTTAATTATAGATTATATAGTAAATTAATTTTTATTTCCCCATTCGTGTAATAATATTTTATTTGAATAAATAAAATAAAATAAACTAAATTATACTCGTCTTCCAGAGCATTCTACTTTTTCAATATTGGGGATACCACTTCCACCCTGATAACGATTATTAAAAACAATGGGGCAAACATCAGGATCGAGAACAACAGCATTTTTATTGCCCTCAAAAGTGCCTACACAAGTATCACACTTAAAGAATGGATATTTGCCACCGGTACATTTTGAGTTGGGTTTGTTTCTTCCAGATAAATCACTTTCATTATCAACAAAACGAGCCGCAAATGGTTGGGGATATTTCTTATAGATACATCTGTCTTTGTGTTCAAATTTTGGTTGAAAGATGCTATACAAATAAGGACCAGTGCTTTCATTTAGTAATTGCATTGTCTGACAATCATCATAACGTTGTCTAGCGTAAATTCCTGCGGGTTGATATGACATTTATTATACTATATGAAATTATATTTTTTTCGTTATATTGACAAATTATTTTTTTATTTACGACCCCTACAAACAACATTATATTTTTTAATAAATTTTTCGTATTCATCCTTCGCCCACGTACAAACATACATATTTTCCATTTTTATGAATATTCTTTTTTCGGTACAAATATTATATACGCTGTGAGGTTTGTCAAAAGTATTCCAAGTAATGGTTCTATTATTAATCAATCTTTGGCACGGGAATTCTCTGCCACCATTTGTAAGAACAGGATGACCCTTTGTTATAAAAATATCTCTGCTAGGTTTATTAGTGCCAATAGCGTCCTTGCTAATTTTCACAAATTTGTCAGTTTCCCCAGAACAAATATTAAACAATACTGGAACTAAATTACCAGAATAATCAACAACCATATCACCACTTTTGATGTCTTTAATTGGCACATAATTATTTTCTAAATCAATACAAACTAAAGTATTTTCATCTAGACAAATAACTGGCATTTCACCACTAAAATAATAAAATATTGTTCCGTTAAGGTAATGTTGTGTGTAATATACAGAGGATGAACTTACAGAAGCAGGAGCAGATGGAGCAGATGGAGTCATATAAAAATTCACAGTTGTCTGCTGTGATATACCATTGCCATTAAGAATATTTTGACTGGTTACAATAATACTTGGATTCTCATAATTAATTGTAGTTAATGCTGGACAACCAAAAAAGCAATTATGACCAAGTGTTGTTACACTTGATGGAATGTTAATTGATGTGAAACCACAAAAAGCAAAACAACCCGGACCAATTGTTGTTACGCTTGATGGAATGACAATTGATGTGATACCACAAGTAGAAAAACACCCCTCACCAAATGTTGTTATAGTAGTATTGCCATTAAATGATACAGATGTCAGATTAGAACATTCATAAAAGCAATTTTGAGCTAATGCCACAACAGCAGAACCAATATCAACACTTATAATATTAGCAAGCGCTAATCCATAAGAACTAGCAGGGAGTAATGTTGTATCATTAGTTGAATAAAGCATAACATTAGCAGCACCATAATACTTAGTAGAAGTAGCAGTCATAATACATTTATAAGATAAAATCATAATTGATGGGTAATACGATACATCCCAAAATTAGTCAATAAAGAAATCATCAATTTTTATTTTTATATCTTTTTTAATTACATTCTTTTTAGTTTTCTTGGGTGTTTTTGGTTTATCTTCAATAATAATAATATTATCATCATTTATGCTTACATTACTTCCTAAATTACTTTCGCTACTATTGCTAAAATATTTCATAATTGGTTCAATCCCACTTCTCCTATTTTCTTCTATCATAATGAATTTATTAAATATAATTTTGGGTTTGTCAATAATAAGTTCAAGAATTTGTTCGATAGGTTTTTGAATTTGATGTAAAATATAAAAGAGATAATCTATTTTTATATTATTTTCTATGACATAATCTACATGTTCTATTCTCTCTGATTGTAAAACATTCTTTTTATCATTTTCTATGTATAAAAATGCTATTCTTTCATTTGAACCATATTGAATTGGATCATTTCTTGCTTTCATTCTTTCATTAAGCATTACGTGTGCTATTCTTGTGTAATCTTTATAGCATTCTTTATCTTTTATGTTTTTAGTCAAAATAAAATTCTCAATATCGTATTCCCCTTTTATAATTTTTAATAAAGACCTATCAACGTGCTCGACCGCTCCTTTTGATGAGAATTTATTTAATATTTGATCGATAACACCGATTAATATTTTTTTTACAATATTTGCTGAGTCTCGTCTTGTCAAAGAAATACCCATATATTTTAAAGAGTAATCTTTATTATTATATTCATACTTGTTAGCCAAATATCTTTTCTTTTGGATTAACAACATTGGTTGAAATGTTTTTTCATAATTAAGTGTTTGGGGTGTATCCAAAGTATAATTATAAGTTGTCAATAAATGTATTGAAATATCAATTGATGTTTGTAAAGCAGTCTTACTGATGTCTTTCTCTCCAGTAATTCTGTCTGTCAAATTCAATTTGAAAAATACCGAGTCTGTATCACCATAAATACACAATGGTTTAATATTGTAAGTTTTAATAATTCCATAAACTTTCAATTTCAACCATTGAAAATATTCTTCTTTATTTCCATAAGTATTTTTTTTGACAACTTTATTGTCTGGTATTTTTTCATAATATTCTCTCATAAATTCCAAATATTTAATGTCATTATTTGTCTCAACACTATCTTTTATTAAGTCAATAATAGTTTTCAAATGATTTTCAACAAAATATTTCGCATTTAATAACATATCTTTGCCTCTACTAGTTGTACAAGCAGCTATTGCTTTCATTGATATTGGCGAAACACTACTGCCAGTTTGCCCGTATAATGAATTCGCAGTTACTTTATATGCCAATTGTAATCCCTCAAAAACTGCTTTTTTAAATTCATCTGGTTCATCATCTCTCATATTTTTGTATTTCTTTCTTTCACTCAATAATTTCATTAGAATTCTTGGGATAGTTGCTTTTTCACCTGATAATTTTTCAGCATATCGACAAGTTGTTATTGAACCATCTTTATTATTATATGATTGTGTATGATATTTATATCCATCAAGATTATCATACTTTGGATCTAATACAATTGAATTGTGTGAAAAATTCTTTTCAATCATTGATGATGGATATAATGAACCATAATCACCAACTGATACAGGTTCATAATGAATGCCTCGAATTGGTTCTAAAACAGTTGCTCCTTCATACCACGAATCCTCTTCATCATCAGAATTATCACCATCATTTTTAATTAGATTTTGGACAAATGAATTGAATTTCTTTTCATCTTTTATTTCTTCTTCTTTATTGACCCACTTTTTTTTATTAGTTGGGATTAAATAATTTTCTAATCGACATTGCCTTGCTACCAGACTAAAAATTTTGACACTTTGTCCTCTCACAAATAAATATGTCAATGGAACACAGCATACATTACCCATTCCAATATTATTTGGCAGAATATTTAGTTTTGACATAATTCTATTACATAATGTACAATCTTTCAAACAATATTTTGCGATTAATGCCAAATCATCTGGTTTGCCTCCTTCATACATTTGAAATATGTCTTTTGCTTTTACATCATCTTTCGCACTACACCAGAAAACACTTGTGTCATTCTCTAGATACTCACTGATATTTATTTTTTCGCCATCTTCAATCTCAATTATTATTGTATTTTCTGTTAATTCTTTGATTTGTTTTTTCTTACATATTTTATTATCAGACGCTCCATCATTATAATAAATTCCTATGTAATCATCTTTTCTAACTCCTTCTGTTGATTTTACATTTAGTTTTATTTTATTATTATCAATATTCTCAACACTTATAATATCATCTCTAACAAAGACTGATGCTACATTGTCTAGTGTATAACTATTTAATTTATGGTCTCGCATAATTACTTTCATCAAATCAATATTAATTCTTCCTGGTGTGTTGTAATATTTCATATTATTTTTACCAAGAGCGCTCGATTCTAAAACACTCTCAACATATTTACATACATAATTGCTGATTCTACTAAATCTACTAAATTTATTATATATTTTTAGTTTATCTGCTCTATTTTTCAGATAATCCCAATCAAATCCATTAATATTATAACCGGTTATAATGTCAGGGTCATTCTTTTTTATTTCACTTGTCATTGCTAATAATAAATCTTCTTCCGTGTCATAACATTTTACAATTGATCCTTTTATTTTACTTGTTTTGCCAAGACATAATATAACCTGTTTAAAACATTCTGGATCACCCAAATAATTATACGTCATTCCTATTTGAATAATTTTGTCTCCGTCTCTATTGTGCGGAAATTTTCCATCTTCTGACATTACTTCAATATCATAACTAAGAATTTTGAATTTTAATATTTCATTACTTTCGTGTCTAATAACATCATTATAATCGCAAGTAATATTTATGTCAGTTTGCCCTTTTCTATGTTCGCTGTCAAATTCTTTAAATTTTGATTTTTCTATTTTACACCATCCTAATGGATCAAGATTTTGAGTATGTAAAAATCTAATAAATGGATGTATTGTTGATTCATACAAATTAAAACTAATATGCCTATGCCTTGATATGTATAATAATTCGTGATTTTTAGAAAAAACATTAGCATAAGCAGTCATAGCGTCATAATTATCAAATTTCAATTCAATGAAACTAAATAATTCATCATTTGTAAATCCTTTGAACAAATGCTTCTTGACAATTTTATGTGAAATTAAACCTTCTTGAAGTTTCTTTTTATCCACACCTTTTTTATATACTTTTGCTTTGATGTCATTAATAATTTTATTTATTGTGTTTGGTTTCCACGCATTATCAATCTCAACATAAAAATAAGGATTGAAATTATCAACATTTACAAATACAGACTTATTGTCTTGTGTTTTGCCGAATAACATAATTGTAAATTTTTCACTATCGCTATCTTCTCTATGATAATAATCAATATCCAATATTTGAAATATTAAATCTTCTTTTAATTCATCTATTTCTATTTCCTCATCATTTACTATTTTATCCTGAACTAATTCTATTTCATTATCACTACAATATTCTTCTGATACATTTTCTTGATGAGGATTTTCAAATATCTTGAAATAATCATCGAGTTTATTAGTTATAAATGCCATTTTGTATAATAAATTAATAATAATACTAACTATTTAGAATTCAATTTTTATGTTTCTTATTTATATGATAATAATAAATAATAAATTATATAATCTTATTATATGAAAAAACAAAATAATAAAGTGATGAAAAGTATAAAAAATACAGTTGATATGTATGAATCAAGAAATGTAAATATCGCTGATAATGTCTATTCAAATACAGCACAAAATAGATATAGAAAAATGTTAAGTGGCAAACATAATATTGTTCCAAGAAATTACAGAAAATTTCAAGATGATGATAGTGACTCAGAATTTTCGGATGAGGGAAGTAGCAATAATTCAGACAAAATGTCAATATCAAGTGATGACAATAATGAGTTAGATAAAATAGAAAATATGCAGAATAACACAAAATATGAAAATAGAATTGTCAAAAGAAATAAATTTTGTGAGACAGATACTTGGGGCAAACAATTTGACAAAATGACATTTGACAATGGAGGTCATACAGTATCAAGCAATAGCATAAATGACACAAGTGATTTAGTAAAAAGAAATGAATTAGAACGAAATTTTGAATTAGCAAATGATTTTTCAAAATATGAGGAATTTAATAATGACGGCACTTTGGGAATTGTTGATGCTAACTCACCTGACTTTATACATGAGAATATGAAGCCATTTGTTAGAAGAGGCCCCAATGCGATTCACGAAGCCAAAAGAAATATGGTGAATAATATGAAACTAGAAACATTTACTGGCAATAATGATCCAATGTGGAAAAAAAAGATAGAACGAACCCCATTATTTGAACCAATAACAAATGCTTCTAACTTATATGGAGACCCGGTGAGAACAGATGAGATGCAATCCAGATATTTTGCCGGGAAATACACAAATAATGATTTACCCTTTCAACAAGTTAAGGTAACACCCGGTTTAGACATCGGTTATAATGGTGTTGGCAAACACGGATATCACGATATGTATAGAGTAGTTCCGCGCACTACAAATGAACTCAGACCTTTATCAAAACCAAAAGTATCTTATGGTTCTTATTCTGGGCCATCGGTAGCACAAAACCCAAATGGAGCAATTATTGGCACAGTATCTCAATACAAAGCACCAACATTTTCAGAAAGAGGAACAGCAGATATGATTAAAGGTGGTAAGTCTTATATTTCTGCTCCTACAATTTATGGCAATTATGATAAATCTACACTTGCTACTGATAATAGAGGTGTAAAAAGTAATGTTGTTATTGGTGTAGCACAAGCAAATACAACGGGAATAACACCAGGAAAATACAGAGCGAATTACGCTCCATCTAGAAAAGAAAACTATCTTAATGACACACAACGCAATGTAGTAGGTTATGAAAGTTTCGCAGGACAAGGACATAATAGCAAATCATTTACACCTAACACAACATTACGTGATATAAATAATGTTTATGACAGATCCGGAAATATTCAGGGAGGAAAACATGGATATCAAGCAATTAATTATGATGATACACCCGACAATACGAAGAGAAACAATCACGAGAATTTTGATAGAGCAGGACAAATTCAAGGAAATAGATATGAACACAAAGCAATAAATTATAATGATACACCCAACAATACGAAGAGAAACATTCACGAGAATTTTGACAGAGCAGGACAAATTCAAGGAAATAGTTATGAATACAGAGCAATTAATTATGAAGATACGCCAGATATTACAAAAAGAAATTTTCACAATGAATATGACAGAACCGGGCAAGTTGGTGGAAATAGATATGAATACAAAGCAATTAATTATGAAGATACACCAGATATAACAAAAAGAAATATTCACGAGAATTTTGACAGAGCGGGACAAATTCAAGGAAATAGATATGAACACAAAGCAATAAATTATAATGACACACCAGAAAATACTAAGAGAAACATTCACGATGAATATGACAGAGCAGGACAAATTCAAGGAAATAGTTATGAATACAAAGCAATTAATTATGAAGATACACCAGATATTACAAAAAGAAACATTCACAATGAATATGACAGAACCGGGCAATTTGGTGGAAATAGATATGAATACAGAGCAATTAATTATGAAGATACACCAGATATTACAAAAAGAAATATTCACGAGAATTTTGACAGAGCGGGACAAGTTCAAGGAGATAAATATGGATATAAAGCAATTAATTATGAAGATACACCAGATATTACAAAAAGAAACATCCACGAAAATACAGAAAGAGTAGGACAAATTAAAGGAGATAAATATGGATATCAAGCAATTGATTATAATGATACACCAGATATTACAAAAAGAAATATTCACGAAAATACAGAAAGAGCAGGGCAAATTAAAGGAGATAAATATGGATATCAAGCAATTGATTATAATGATACACCCAATATTACAAAAAGAAATATTCACGAGAAAACAGAAAGAGCAGGGCATATTCAAGGAGATAAATATGGATATCAAGCAATTGACTATAACGATACACCCAATATTACCAAGAGAAATATTCACGAGAGAACAGAAAGAGCAGGGCATATTGGAAATGGTTCAAGAAAAGATTATAAAGCAATTAATTACAATGATGTGCCTGATACTACAATGAGAGAAATACATACTACTGAAATAAAGGGTCATTCCAAACATTTCTTAAATAATCAAGGTTCAAGAAGACAATACTCAAATATGATGGTTAATGGAGCAAAGGAAGCACTCGAAGAAGGAAGAGCACCCACAAAAGTTGGTGTGAATAAAGGTTGGACACTTGATAATACAGTTATGAGATTACGAAATCCATTAAAAATTACATGGAGACCTGCAGAAAATTCAAGTATGCCCTATTCTAATAATCGTGTTCCAGCACAAAGCACTCATGTTCTTATGGAAAAACGTTCTTGGAATAATGATAGAATAAATATGTATCCTGAACTAAATTTACAAGGAAATGAATTTGTTAATAATTTGGTTCATAAGGCAGTCTAGATATTATAAAAAAAATGAAAAAATGTATATATTAAAAAATAATAATATATAGCAATCAAATTAAAAAATGTCTCAAATAGATAAATCATTACAGAGAAAACAAGAGCGAACAGACTTTCGCACAATCTCACAAGATAATTTGTGTGATGATGTTAAACGTTCTTTTACAAGTTTTAAACAAAATATCAGAAGAATTTTCTTTGAGAGTATTGCTGGATTAGGCGATAATGAACTTACTTGTGCTGAAAAATGTGCGCGCGATGATTATCTAAAACAACCCTAATAATTTTTTGATAAATATATTAAGACATTCTTTATCATGCACTAAACTTCCTCCCATTCTTGGATTTATCTCGAATATTTTTATTATGCCATCTTTAATAATAAACTCACCACACGCAAATCCTGAATAATTTAATTTCTCAAATATTCTATGAAAAATACTATCATCATAATCAATGACATCCAATATTACATATTTTTTACTTCTTCCCTTTTTAATTCCTCCCTTAAATTTTTCCTTTGATAAAAAATAAATTTTACTTTGGATAATACCATCTAATACCAAAAAATGCCCTACATAATTTTTCTTATGTTTAATATATTTTGATATTATAATATTTTTATCATAAATAATTTTATTGATAATCTTAATACCAATACCACCATAAGAAACATTTGGTTTGTAAATCATTAAATTAGTCTCTATATTATTATTATAAGTCTCAATTTCATTTTGTGTATTAGTAAAATTATAATAAATAGTTTCTGGAATATTCTCAACAGCAAGTTCAATCATAAATTTAGCAAATTTACTTTTATTGTCTAATATTTGTATATTTTCTAAATTATTTTTGAAAATATTCTGTGGATAATCATTGTATTTTATATAAGATGCCACACATAAAGGCATTATTTTTTTCAATGTATTTTTCTTTGGTTTTTTTATTATTATTTCTCTATATATTTTCAATTTATCATTCCAATCAGTAAAGGGAACTTCCGGTATAATTAATTTCATTATTTATATATTATTCTTTTATTATAAAATAATTATTTTTTAGTTCTCTTTTTAGTTCTCTTTTTAGTGCTCTTTTTAGTGCTCTTTTTAGTGCTCTTTTTGGTTCTCTTTTTTTTGCCTCCTGCTATTGCTGACTTACATACTTTTATTTTCAAGTCAGTTGTTATACCAAGTTTTTTTGCTGCTTCAATTAATACTTCAAGATTTTTTCTCATTTGTTTAAAATCAGCGTGTTTAATAGTATCATTAGCAGGAATTAATTTAATTTTATTATCAATCTCCCTCATCATTCTTTCCAGGGATTTAGCATAAGCATATGGTTTCTCAGGATGATTTTGTGATAAAGCAAGAACCATCCATCCCAAGTGTCTAAATTCGTGTGCTAACCAATCCTTAACTCCATAAAATGTAGCAAAAAATTTTGTTTCATCTTGTTCAATAATATTAGCACTCATTATAATATTACATTTCATAATTAATAATTATTATCATTATAAATAACAACTTATATACAAATAATATATGCGTATAATTTACTTAATAAGACACGAAAAACGTTTTAACGACGGATTAAATGAATGTAGTCTAACACCAGAAGGCATAAATAGTGCTCTAACTAAATTTGACACACTTATAACAGACAAAGATTTGCCAATTTATTGTTCTCCAATGTTAAGAACTATACAGACAATATACCCGTATGCTAAGAAGAATAATAAAATTATTAATCTTGATAATACTTTATACGAATATATTGGCAATAATATATCACATTATTCGATGAAAAAAAAATTACCAACAATAGAATGTTTATCATCAACAAATTTTTACAATGATTTACATCAATACTTTATGAATAATATTATTAATTACAAAACCAACTCTCAATTATTAGAACAATTAAAAATTTTCATAATTTTTTTACAGTCTTATGTATTTAATGATGATATTACAGATATTTTGGGGATTATAACTAAATTAATAGTTCAACTTGATAAACAAGAGATATCAAGAAAAGATATTTATGATGATATACAAACAATACATAAAATATTAAAAAAATATAAAATGTCAGATAATTATAGGTTGCTTGACAAAAAAATAATTATCAAAAAAGAGACTTATGAGGATGTAATAATAAGAACCCAAGATTTGACAAAACAAATGCTAAAAGAAGATGGCATTTATATAACACATTTAACAACATTAAATGCTTTGTTAATAAATTTGTATAAAGAAATATACAAAGATAAATATTGCGAAATGCTAAAAACCAAAAATGAACTTGATTATTGTAAAAATAATGTTTTCCCAATGGGTTGTATAATAAAATTACAAATTACTGATACAATTATTATGCAAGAATTATAATATTTACACGAGATTTATAATAATTTACATAAGTTTTTATTATTTTTGCTTTCTTCTAATAAATAATCATATTCAATTTGAGATAATACCACTAATTTATTATCTTGTAAGTATCTTTCAATCTTATACTTTTCTATTTCTTTATTTTTTTTGATTTTATAATTTTCTCTAATTTTATTAACTTTTTCTTCATAATTTTTCTCAAGTTCTGTAATATTATCATCATATTTTTTTATTAAATCATTATATTCTATTACCAGTTCTTTCTTTTTGTTATCAAATAATGTTTCAAGATTACTAATATTATTTTTGTGATTATCTAGGTTGCTTATAATAATATCAAATTTTAATTTAAGTTCTTCATAATTCTTAATAAAATCATCTTTATACAAATTATATGTGTTTTCTATATCACTCATATACTTATATATATGATAAAAATTGAAATTTAAAGTCTTAGAATAATAAAGATAATATATTATAATTAATGAACAGAAACAATGTCACAATAATTGGACTTACCGGACGCAAACGCTCGGGCAAGGACACGGTAGGTAAATACATGGTAGATAGAGGATATATTAGAGTAGCTTTTGCTGATGCTTTGAAAAATGCTTGTCGAGAAATATTTGGATTTACTGATGAACAATTAAATGGCGATGAATTAAAAGAAACAGTTGATAATTATTGGGAACATACACCAAGAGAAATATTACAAACTGTTGGAACTGAATTATTTAGAAATACTCTTCCTAAATTTTGCAATAATATAAACAATGATATTTGGATAAGAGTTGTTGGTAAGAAAATAAATGACTTAATTTCACAAGGACAAACAAAAATAGTTATCACTGATGTGAGATTTGAAAATGAATACAGATTTATAAAACAACAAGGAGGAAAAATATTTAAAATTATCAGACCAGATAATATTAGACATAATAATTCACCTCACGAATCTGAAAAATTAATTGACAATATGGGATGTAATAAACTAATCACAAATAATGGAACTATTGCTGATTTATATATAAAAACAGAAGAATGTCTTCCTCGTGATATTAATGATGAAATCAATGATACTAACATTTTATAATCTTCGTATTTTTAGTATAAACAGAACCAACAATATCTGCTTTCTTTATATTTTTTATTTGAGTATAAATAATTTTTACATTCTTATTATTTTTTAGTTTTGAATTTTCTTTACATAAACAAGCACAATAATTTATTATTTTTTTGCTTGGTTTAATATTTTCTATTGTTTTCAATATTACGTGACACGAAGGGAAATCATCAATATGAAACCACCAGTCATCATTTTTAGCATTGTCTATAATATTCCAATTCTCTTGAGCATTCTTGCCAATTATAATATCATAAACCAAATCATCATCAATATGTTGTAATTCTTTCATTTATGATAATATATTATTTTGTGTTTATTAAATCATATATAATAAATTGATTTAGATTATAACACTATAAATGGAAAATATGGATATTAATGATGTTCTAAGAGTTGTCAATGATTTGGACGCTGATGAAATTATTAATAATCTCCAAAAGAGACAACCCCAAATATCAAAACCATTTGAACCAGTTTTATCTGTAGCAAGTGATGAACCAGTTAAAGTGGCACAACCAGTAAATAAAGTAATGCCAAAATTAATGCCAACATTAACGCCAACAAATATAGTAAGAACTAATAATTTTCAACTATATGGTTATTCAATGTCATACAATACATTATATTTTGTTGGTGCGATGGTTGTTATTGGGGTTATTATCTATTTTGTTACTAATAAGAAGAAAAGTAAGAAGGAAAATGATGAGTAATTTAGTATTGTTATGTTTTTATTAGTATTATAATAAAAACATAGATGGGGCAAAAAATTGAAAAAATGTAGGTATTGTGATTTCCATTATTTGATTGTAATCATCTAGCCGCAGAATGTCTTTGCCACAACTGGAGAAATTTGTTCAGAAGCTACCTGTCCCTGAGGAGCAACCTGTCTCGGAGGATAAACCTGTCCCGGAGGATAAACCTGTCCCGGAGGATAAACCTGTCCCGGAGGATAAACCTGTCCCTGAGGAGCAACCTGTCTCTAAGGGGCAATCCATTGTGGAGCAGTTCACTCAGTTTAGTTTGTCAATCTCATCAAAAAGTGCTGACGCAATTTCAGCGCTTAAAGATAGCGCTTCACCAGTTATTTCCGCTACTTGTGCGGTGGCGTGCAATACTGCTACGGAGTTGGTTGCCTCAGCTGACACACTCCGCACGGAAAAACCGTGTACTTTCTGGGGAGCCTTAATCGCTGGTGCTTGTGCTGCTGCACTTCTACTTACTGCGTTCTCTGAATCTGCTTCGACCAAGGTAGATCCCAAGAAGATTGGTGGTGTTCCGGCACATAAATGGGGAGGACAGAAAGATCCTAAGCGACAATAATATTGCCAGTTGGCAAAATAAACTTTATATATTATTCACTAAATTATTTATCTCACTCACTATAATATGATGCACTACTATAGCGAACCATAAAATCCACCAACATACAAAAAAATAAAAAATGAACATTCTTATTTAGAACTATTCCTAAAATTTGTAAATATAGTATTCCTAAAAATCTATGGACAATTTAAGATATTGTTCTGACACTGGAAAAACTAGTATATATTATGCTACATTACTACTAACATCATTAGCAATATGTATTGAATATGATAAATTATTAGAGTTTGGAATTTTTGAATTAACATAAGATATATATAGATGAATAAATCCAAAACGATATTTTATAATAAATAACAAATTTATAGATAATCTAGAATAATAAGAAAATATTTTTCACGTTCTAAAAAGTTAAATTTTTACTTTGAATACGTTTCAATTCAAAAGAAATCAAAAACATAAGTAATTTATTAGACTATGTGAAAATAAAAAATATTATTTTCATTCAAATGTTAAAAATTGAAAATACATACATATAAATATTTTTACATATATATAAATTTAAAAATGGCATTTTCGTGTCAGTATTGTAACAAGAGTTCTGCTACTAAAGAAGAATATTTGTCTTGTATTGTGCGATGTACTTCCCCTAATCCTCGTATATGCTCGGAGTGTAATCTAGCATTTGATACAACTCAAAAACTACGTTATCATTACCAAATACAACACAAACAAGATTTCAAATGCGCAGAATGTAAAATGGTGTTTGGGCAACTACATGATATGATTAAACACATCGCATACGCCCATCCTGCTGATTTTGCGTGCGCCCAAAGTATGCTTGCCCTTCGTCTTAGTCGCCTTGATTAAATGAAATAACATAATCTTCGAAACTACATAATTCTTTTATATTATTTATTTCTTCAAATTCTTGATACGATGTTCCAGTTATTAATTGCCACATTTTTTTTCTCTGTTGTATTGATAAATTTGGTTTAATAATATCAAACATAATAAATAAATCACCAAACTCATTTTCATTTTCAAGAACCGGAAATCCACAATTTTTTATTACAAATATATCACCATTATTTATGAATTCTTTTATTTCAATTCCAACTTTTTTATTATTAATTAATTCTATATTTTTTTTCATTCCACATACTGCTTCTTCAAAACTGATAGAAACATTAATTAACATATCTGCTTTATTAATTCTATTCAATTCTTTTATAAACATTCCTCTCTTTATATTTGGAATATTATTTGTCTCACTGATAACAACAATTACTTTTGTTCTAACATTATTATTTTTTCTTTCATTTTCTGGTATCCAATTTCCTTCATTTTCTAATGTAATAAAATATTTGTCATACGCTCCACACGGAATATCAACATCACAACAAACATTTTCTTTTATATATTTATTTCCATTACACGTACTACATTTAATAATATCAGGATTTAATCCATCACCATTACAAATATCACATTTTTTTTCATTAATAACAAATCCTAATTTGCCTCCCTTTTTAGTGTTTAGGATTAATCCTTTGCCATCACATTTAACACAATTGACTTCGGTTTCTAATTCATCACATTTATTACACGGACTAAATCTAATAAAATTAATTTCTTTTGTAATACCTGTGTATAATTCTTGAATAGTAGCATTTAGATTAATAATAACATTTGGTATTTCTTCATTATTCTTTTCTAAAATATCATCAACAATTTCTTGTAAATCAATAATAGAACCGTCAGCATCAACACCAGAATTATCATAATTTTTTCTTTTTTCTGGATTTGACAATACTTGAAACGCTTGAGTAATTTCTTTGAATTTTTCGCCTCCTTGTTTATTTTTGTCTGGATGAAATATTAATGCTTTTTGTTTATATGCTGACATAATATCTTGCTGAGAACAAGATTTTTCTAATCCCAAAATTTCATAATAATTATTCATAATAATATTTATTATGAATAAAATAAACAATAACATAACACAAACTAAATCATATCAACTAATAATATTGGTTCTTGCTTTAATAACTTTAAAATTTTACATAAATTATTCTTGACTTTTATTTTATCACCAAAAATAAATTCATTAAAATTATTGTCATCCAATAGATGAACTGTAAGAGACCCACCAAATCCTACTTTACCAATATCACATGAGTCTAATTCATTATCATTACACGCACTAATACTATACGCATCTTGAAAATATGGTTCTTTTTTTGTGACTTGTTTGTGTGTATATTTATCAGTTAATTTATAACAAAAATTACTAAATGTTCCAGAATGACACGTATCAACTGATATTCTTATTATAGATTTTCTATCAATATATTTTATTAGTAAGTCATTAAATTGATAATCTGTTAGAATGCCAGAAGACAACACTATTTGTTCGCATCTATTTGTTATTTCTATATGTCTAATATCATTGCCTAAATATCCGTGTCCAGAAATATGAAAATAAAATGAACTAAAATGTTTATTATTTTTAAGAATATTGTCTAGATTACTAACATTATTATTGTATAAATTTGTTGAAATATTTTTTTGAATAAAAAATAGTGTGTTATTTGTTAAAATATAAATATTATTGGGTTCGGTTTTGTTCATTATTAGTTGAGTATAAATATTGAACAAATCACGCTCACACGATTTTCCTAATGATTTAGTATTATCACATTCAATGAGAATACATAAAAAAGTGTCCATATAATAAATAAACATAATAAATTTTAATGGGTTGATAAAAAATTAAGTTTCAAAATTAAGTTTCAAAATCAATTTGCGTCATAATATCATCAATTTGTTCTTGAACTGGTAAGTGTTCTTCTAAATATTTAGAATATTTTTTGTGTCTAATTCTAGCACTTTCTAAGTTATCTTTAATAGTCGCACCAACCGACGGAAAAACACAATTTTGACCATAAGTTGTGTATAGATGTTTCATACTGTTTAAATGTAATATTTTACAGATGTCAAGTGGAGATTTAATAAAACTAACTGTCTCAAAATTATCCTCATTATCTTCTTCATCATTATAATCTTGATAAGAAATTTTATGCTTTGATACAAGATTATCATCAGGATAATATTTTTCTAAAAATTCTAAATATTTTTCTGCTTTAATTCTTTCATCACTAACTGATTTTATAGCATAATTTTTCAAAAGATTTTTCTTTCTATTAGAACTTATTATTTTGTAAATATCACTAACTGAATTAACAAAATAAACAGGTTCATAACTTAAAGAAGTAATAACAATGCCGTGAGTTGGTTTTTCTGAAAATGGCAATGTTTTGATATTAACATACTCAGTACTTTCATCTGACAATGATAATAGATTATATATTGTATAACCCATATACATATTAAATAATTCTCTCATTTCATTTATATTATTTTTTGTGTAAAAACTTCTTTCTTCAAGAGCAAAATTAGGTGTCATTATAATATGTTTCCAATCCGCAAAACTAAATCCAAATATATTATCAATATTCATATTCATATTTATATTTAGAATAACAACAATATTATTATTCTTGATTTGCTTGATTTCATTAATATTTTCTTTAACATAATCTATTGCGTGTTCCATTGACATTCCAACAGACAGACACATATCAATATTTAGGATGATACTATAACCATTAATTTTATTAATCTCATTTTCTAATTTTGAACTGAAAAAAGTTAAGTCAATACCAAGACCAGAATTAAAAGTAATAATATGACCTACTTTATTGTTGTAATTAGTGATTTTAGACATTTTGTTTATTATCTTAATAATAATATACTTAATATATATAAATTTCAATTTTTATTTAGAATAACCTTAATAATCCGAGACCAGTTCCTAAACCTGAAAATGCTGAAAATACTTCAAAACGATGTGTCAAATAATAATATAACCAACATAATAGAAAACAAGTAACACCGCCAAATATTAGTAATAATCCAGTTGTTTTCATTGATAAAGCATCATCTAATTTTACATTACTACTATCATTTTTTTTTATCATTAATTTTACTGGTTCTTGTTCTATAAAAAATTTAGAACTTTCAACAAAAATTTGTTTCTCAATATCTTTTTCTTCATATTTATAAGCAACCAATAATGAACATTTGTTTATTTTTATTTTTTTATCTCCATAATTATTCTCATAACTTTTACATTCAACAACTTTTTTAATTGTGCCATCAACAGATGTATAATCATTTGAGTCATCTTTGTAAATATACATAATACCAACACCCAACATTATAATAGAAACGATTGTTCCTAAAATAATGTATATGTACGCTTTGAATTGTCCTAAGTCTGCTAATCCACTGTAAATTTTAGTGCCTGTTATAGTTTCTGCCATTTATATAAGATGAGTTTATAATTTATTTTTTTATCCATCAAACAAATATAAATGACCGACAAAATTTCAATGCTAAAAGAAAAACTAACAGAATATTCAAAATATATTGACAAAGATTTTGAACCATTGAGCAATGCTGATGAGAAATTATTTATTGAGAAAATGATTGACACAAAAACATATAATATTGTTCCACACTATAATACAGAAAAACAAATTACACATTTTTATACTGTTGGTTTATGGTATTTTTATGATATTCCTGAAATTAATCTAATTATAGAGAATTTTAAAGAAACAGAAGAAAATATAGAAATTGTTAATATGATTTTTGATATTATTTATAAAAATAATAACAAGAAACAAGATAATAAATTATTTCTTGAAAAATATAATGTATCATTTGATTTTACAAAAATTGATGTTAATGATTATTTGTCTATAAATTGTCATTTTATGTTTTGGTTCTATATGTTCTATAATTATACAAACAAAACAAATGATATTATGAGTATAAATATTTCAGAAAATAATTTCAATGACATTAAACAAAAAATATTGTCATATATTTATGATAGTCAGGATACTAGTCAAGACGCAAGTCAAGACGCTAGTTCAGAAGATGTGTAAATTATAATAAAAAAAATAAATATATTAATATTAAATGTCAAGTGTAAAAGATACTTTTAATTTTGCAGTATCACAAATTAACTCTGGTCTTAATGGATATAAATTTAGCAATGATGAAAAACTTAAATTGTATGGATATTACAAACAAGCAACAATAGGAAAGTGTAATACCCCAAAACCATCAATGTTTAATCTTGTTGATAAAGCAAAATGGGAACAATGGAATTCATTGGGTAATATGTCAAAAGATGATGCTATGTTGAAATATTCAAGTTTGTATCTTGATATTACAAAAAATAATTAATTTATTAGAAATATATATTATAATGGGTTTATATTTATCTCGTTTTTGTATTTCAGTTTGTGGTTTATGGGTATTTAATATAGCAAATGATTTTATAAAGTATTATAAACATAAAAAAACTGATGATACTTGTATTTGTTATAATTGTTATAGTTTTTATAAAAATTATAAAATATTAACTTATGCCGGAACACTAACAATATTACCGGATGTTATAAACAAAACATATCTAAGAATTATGTAAAAATTGAATATGCTAACTTATTGGTATATAACTTATATATCAATAAACAAAAATGCCTGTCTCTAATACTACAATCTTTGGCAATCTAGATATTATAAACAAAAATTTGAATAATCTTTATAACAAATATGGTTATAATGGTTTCAAACTTGGTTATTGGAATTTTTTGTCAGTATCTGATATACGCCAATATGAGAACATGTATTTATACAAAATGATTGACATAGCAACAAAATATATTGGTATGGGTCATTATGCTGTTTTGAGTTATATTCCAGAAACTAAAAATTATTGTGTGCGTAATGACGGTGGTTCAAATGATTATGAAAGACAAGATAATTATGAAAAATATGAAAATAATAATTATCAACCTGCTGATTTTGAAATTTATACAAAAACGTGTACTCTTAGGTTGTTAAGTTATTTTTGTATAAATATTAATAATGATGTATTTGAAGAAAATAAACAATATGATTTTAATTCAATGTTAATTCTTCTTGAGAAATTTTATTAATTTATTATAGACCAAGCATTCTGTTCTCAGCAAGAAATCTATAAGCACCTAGCGCCGCAAGACCAGCAAGCACTTGAACAACGACATATCCACCTGCTTCCATACTTGTGACATCATTATTAGCATATTTCATAACAGTTACAGCGGGATTAAAATGTCCGCCCGAAATACTGCCTCCAAAGTAAATCACAAGGAATAGAGCAACAGCAATATGAAGGGGTTTTCCAAAGAACATAATCACAAATAAGAACACAAAAGTTCCAATAAATTCAACAAGTAATTTGTTATTCATTATATTATTATATATAGAAAAAAATGAAAATTTTAACTATTTATAATAATCTAACTATTATAATCAAAAAGAAAGAAAATGCGTATTGTGTTTGTTAATTACGACCATCCTTATACATCTCAAACTGTGTCTAAATATCCAGAAAAAGAAAGGAGCAAAATGTTGTGCGAGATGATTAAATCATATCTTAATGCGTCATCAATTGTTTGCTTACAAGGTGTGCCAGGTGATACGATGAGACTTATCAAAGATGTGATTAAAGGAACAATCTATTATTACAGTCATAACAAAACGCCGGTTATACCGCCAGGAAAAATCATTTCTTTTGACAATCTTTTGAAATATCCCGATGAATTTATGTGTATTATTCTTCCACTTGATATCAAAGCAGACACCAATTTTTGGGTACAATCTCAGTATTCAGGTGCGGCGTCTGCTATTTGTAAAATTGGCAAGATAACAATTGTTAATATTGCAGTGCCAGGAACAGTTGAAGGCGCAGAAACTGACATTAAACGCATCCAAGAAAATTTTGAAGGAGATAAAATAATTATTGGAAATTTTGGAACTTACAAATTTTCTGGATTTGGCAATATTGCTGATGGCGTTGTTGCTTCTGTTAGTATTTGTGATAACGTAATATTAAGTGAAAAGATGTTGGAAATAACACCGTATCCAGAAAAAACAATTATTTATGAATAAAGCATCATCATTTAATGTAAAAATACTAATAAATGATTTTATAAATAAATTTGAAGAAATAAAAAAGTCAAATATTTCACATATTAAATTATTCTTTATAAATTTCTAACACTCTTGCGCTTGGTTCTGTTATATTGCCACACCATTTTGGCAACCAATAATATGGAATTACGTGTGCTAAATCATATCCAAAATTATTATTAAATAATTTTCTATAATGTAATGCTTCTTTGCTAACTGGTTTTAAATGATATTTCATTTCTTCATTATCAAAATCTTTTTCTTCATATTTGTCTTCTAATTGTTCTTGAATTATTACATACCAAGATTTCTCTTTTGATGATACACCATCTGAGAAAGCTTCTTTCTTTCGCCACAACACTTCTTTTGGCAAATAATTATTTTTATCAAATGATTTTCGTAATAACCATTTTTCTGTTTTTCTTTCTTCATTAAGTCTGGGAATTCTCATTTCATATGGAATTGACAAAAATAGTTCAACAAATTCTAAATCTAAAAATGGCACTCTCGCTTCAATGTTATTAGATGCTATACATCTATCTGCTCGCAAACTGTCATAATATTGAATATCTTCTATTAATTTAATATTTTCTTTGTGTGACTCTTCTGGGGTTGGTGCTTTATGAAAATACATATAACCACTACATAATTCATCAGAACCGTCTCCAATCAATAACACTCGAATGTCAGTATTTTCTTTTATCCATTTTGATATCAAGTATTGTCCTACTGATGCTCTTATTGTTGTGATATCATGTGTTTCAGTTGCAAGTGCTACTTCCTCAATTGCTCCTAAAAATTGTTCTTCTGTAAATTCAATATGTGTATGTAAAGTATCGCAATGTTTAGAAACTAATTTAGCATAATATTCATCTGTTGAACCATTCATACCAATGCTAAATGTTCTTAATTTTTGTCCTTTTTTTCTAAGATATAACGAAGCAATCGCTACTACCAAAGATGAGTCTAATCCACCTGACAATAACGCTCCAATTGGTCTGTCTGAATGTAATCTCTTTTCTACGGCACTAACAAATACATCGTGAATTTGTTCCATAATGTATTCTTCTTTATTTTCACATATTTTAATGTCTTCTAATTTGTGATATATTTTTGTTTCTATATTAGGTTCTTCATCTTTTGGAAAATCAAGTAATACATATTCACCTCTTTTTAATTGTCTCACGCTTTTATGTTCTACCAGATTAACTAATCCGTGTAAAATAGAACTAAAACAAAATCCATTTTTATCATAACCAAAAAATAATGGTCTCACACCTGTCTGGTCTCTTCCAATATATACTTTAATATTATTTTCATTGATATCAACAATACACATTCCAAATTCGCCATTAATCATATTCAACATTGTTTCAAAACCATATTTCGCATACATTTGGGGCAAAAATTCACAATCAGAATGCCCTCTCATAATGAAATTATTTTTATCTACTAATTCTTGATAATTATATATTTCGCCATTACAAATAGCATAAATTGTTCTTTTATTATTGACTTCAAATGTAAATGGTTGGTCTCCTTTTGTTGATTTATCCATTAGTGCTAATCTGTGAAATCCCAAATGAATATTATTGTCAAGTGTCATAAATGTTGATTTGTCTTGTCCTCTTTTTTGAACTCTATTATACGCTTCAAATAATTTTCTAATATCATAAGATTTAGCAAACTGAATAAATCCCCAAATTCCACACATTTTAAATTAATTTTTATTATTTTGTATGTCCTTAATTGTTTTAATATCAATTTTTTAGGGATGATGCTAAAAAAATGAAAAAATGAACTGATTGAAAATTATATGTATAAATAAAAATTTTATTGAGTAATAAATGTCAGATTTTCTAAATGGATTACACGTTGAAAGTATGTTGGAAATGCCAGATGGGGCGGTGTTTTTGACACTTTTCTACTTATTTCTAAAAGGAATGTTGAACGAAGTAGCTCTTTATAAGTTCTTGCTTTCTTATCTACCAGAATTTGGAAAATCACTCCAATTACAGGATTGCGGAATGGTCAGAGAAGCGTTTTATATAGGAATGGGCGAACAGTCTTGCCAACGCACAGGTTTTCTTTTTGATGAAAAATTGTTGAATATATTGTTTCAGTTTTATGGTTCATCGTCCATATCTTCTCTTGTTCCAGGTAATTATGCTGTGATGGTATGGAAATCAAACCATATGATAGGCGCTTCTGGTTTGGTTGAATCTATCGAGAATGGAGAACAAATGACAGTGTATTTGATAAAAAAGCACTGTATGGGATGGATTGCTTCCTCCAATTCACAGTGTTATCTTCTTACAAATATTGTTGCTCGTCAGTTTGCTCCTTGGACATATGGGTCGTGATTACTGTTGAGCGCACTGAGGTTGTCCTCTAAAATGTCTTCCTTCGTGTTCTTCCTCGTCATCTTCTTCTCTCATACTATGTCTCATACTATTCTCAAACTTTTTTGAATTATATTCAGTTTCTTTACATTCACGTGAATTCCTGTATTCATCTAATGAGATGCTATCTAATATTTTCTCATTATTCGCACTAAAATTTGGCATTTCATCATTACTTAATAATTGCCATACTTGTTTTAATTTATTCTCATCTTTTGTTATTTTTCCTTCAATGTTTAATATAATATACAAATCTCCATTACTTTGTTTTGACATTGGCAATCCTTTTTTAGGTATAACAACCACATTATTATTTGTATTCATAAAGATTGTTCCGGGTGGTATCTTAAATGTTATATTTGTATTGTCAATAAATTTAATTTTCTTCATTGAACCACAAATTGCTTCGGTTGGTGTTATTTTTATTTCTAATTTCATATTGTGTAATGAACTATTAACGCCTCTAGAATATTTAAATCCGTCAATTACACATTCCCCACTATCTTCAATAACTAAAATAACATCACTATTTGTTTTTCCACCTTTTCTCATTGATTTGGGTATAGCGTGTCCCTTATTTTCTATTACTATTTTTTGTCCATTAATTGCTCCTAATGGGATTGCTTTTGCGTATTTTTGCTTTTTTAGTTCATAAAAAGATTGAGAAAAATTAATGCCTTCTCCATTACATTGAGAACATTTCTGTGTAATTTGTTGCATCATATTTCCACCCATTCGTCTTAATTCTGTTTTTTGCCCTGAACCGTCGCAAGTTTTACAAATAATATCTTTCTCAGTTGGTTCTTTGTCTTTAAATAAATAAGAACTAACCTCAAACTCTTTTTTGCTCCCTTCATAAACATCTTTTAATGACACACTCATTTTGACAATAATGTCTGGAATTTCCTTTTTTTTGGTTGGTTTTCTTCCCATTTGAAACATACTCTCGAAACCACCAAAACCACCCATACCACCCATACCACCAAATTGCGAAAACATTTGTTCTGCTTGCTTCTGTTGCATAAATTCTGGATTTAGACTTTCACTTCCATACATATCATAATCGGATCTTTTTTGTGGGTCTGATAACGTCTCGTGTATTTGGTTCAATTCTTTAAACTGTTCTTCTGCTTTCTTTTGCTCTTCTGGCGAACCACCCATAAATTTGTCAGGATGCTTTTTCACTGCCATTTTTCTGTATGCTTTGTTAATCTCTTCAATAGTAGCAGTTTTTGACACACCTAATTTCTCGTAGTAATCTTGTTTTGACATATTTTAGTATAAAATATTTTTTATTATTTAGGTTTTATTATAAATAATTTGATATATAATAATATATAATGGATACTTATATAAGTGGAGGAACACGGGAAGAAAGAAAGAAAAGAAAGGACGATAAGAAAGAAAGACGACGTTCAAAAAGACGAGAAAAAAGAGAGAGAAGAAAGGAAAGAAGAATGACGTCAAGCGATAGTGATTCTTCTGATGATGCGAATATTCAAGTATATTGGGGATTATTACAGAGACAACAGGCGTTGGCACAAATAGGACGATATTTAGCGAAGATACAACAATATAATGGGAGTGTGGCGAAGAAGGCGGAGGTGACTATAAAATTGACTAGTGCCGAACAATCATCTTCGTCGTCTGCCGCTGCGGAAGACGATGATAAATCTATAATATCTGATACATATCCGTCCGCGCGCACAGACAAACCGGCCCCCTCATTACATTTTGATCTCAGAACCAACCCCAAGTCATTCAGCACAACATCGTCCACCACACCAGAACATAAGTCTTCCCGCGCAGAATCCACGCCATATGCACCATCTATTGTCCCATCATCACAATTCCCCCAGTCCACCGCCACATCCGCCATCTTCCCTGACACTGAAACATCATTAGGACTTAATCGCGATGCCTTATCACAACCCATCATCCCCTCGCAATTGAGTAGCCCCGCATACCAACCAGCTGCCACATCGGCATCATCCGCGCAATCCTCACAATTCGCACAATCCCACGAGACACAAACCCATACTCAAGTCTCCCCTGATGCATCCCGATCCACTGCGGAAATCCAACCACCGTCTTATAATAGACAATCCGAATATCCAGCATCCGCTGTCGCATCATCGTCCGCGCAATCCGCACCCACCCCCCTCCCATTTTTATCACCCCAATCCCAATACAAAGACTTAACCGATGAAGAATTAACAATAAAAATCAAAGAATTATCTGCTTTGGGGTCAATTATGGAAATTGCGAAATTGTATAATTATATCGCAGATAATAAATCCCATTTAACTACCTTATTGATAGACACAATATTAGATAATGGCACAAACCACAACTATTATGAATACGATAGTGCCCCCCTTTTTGATATATTTGAACGATTCAATAATCAGCCCAACAGAAAATTCATTGACCGCATCTATGAAACTATACAATTTTATAAAAAAGAATTAGAGACCTATATAACTAATTCTAAATTAAACCCTTTAGACCCTTTGCAATATCAAAACATATTCAATAAGTATAAAAACGCAATTTTTATTTATTTTGGAACGAACCGAAATGTGACCGGACCAAATTTCATAAAGTTCAAACAAGCGAGGACGCTCAAACAACAAGATGAAACCGACTGGAATACATATACAAACTTCTATAATGACAACATCCTTCCAAGGTTGAAAAGACACCCACCTCTCCTACTCCCACGCGGAAACTTCAGACTTAGTGAGTAATGTATCAGAGGAATACCCTACTATAAATCAATTTGA
>Ga0214923_10000744_pt1 | contig 48538 bp, 56 predicted proteins | sample LL1510_MetaG_FD_177993 | JGI IMG/M metagenome (GOLD analysis project Ga0214923, IMG submission 177993) | Freshwater microbial communities from Lake Lanier, Atlanta, Georgia, United States - LL-1510 | ecosystem: Environmental > Aquatic > Freshwater > Lake | place: USA: Georgia | collected...
ACACAAACACCAGGACCACCGATACCACCAGGACCTGGTCCTGGAGATATTCCACCAGCACCTCCGGCACCACCCCCACCAGCAGCAGCATAAAGTCCTGTTGTTTGACCAGCTCCACCAGGATTTCCATATTGACTAAAATTTGGATTTGGAGTTAATGGAGCATTTTGTGATGGTTGTAATCCAGATCCAGCAGGATATGTAGATTCTTGTCCACCACCACCAGATCCGCCAGGGCCGCCACTGGTGTAACCAGGAGCACCGTATCCACCGCCCAAGGAAGTGATATTTGAAAAAGATGATGGATTTCCCGTTGCGCCTGCGCCAGTCCCTGATTCTGCTCCTACACTAACAGAATATGAACCTGAACCGATGGAATATGCTCTATGAATAGAGACACCGCCACCACCGCCACCACCAAAGTATCCCGCACCAGTACCTCCACCTCCACCAACAACAAGAACTTCAATAATAGCAGCTCCAGAAACAGTAAAAGTACCTGAAGACGTAAAGGTATGATACTTATATCCATTACCAGGAGTTAATATTGTTCCACCAGTTGCAGCAAATGGTAAGGAGATTCCTCTTCTTTGTGTTTCTGAAAAGAATGTGGTAATAAGATGTGCTATTCCAGATGTTAATGGAGCCATATCAGTTTACTATTCCTCTAAAATCAGTTGCTGCAAATCCAACAATCTTGAAACTTGTATTTGCAATACTTGTTGCTCCATCATAAGAAACAACAAATGTTAATAAATCAAGTGCTCCTGCACTATTTGTAAGTACGATTGTAGTACCACCACCAACCTTGACATGAGTAGAATATCCAACATTACCAGGAGTAATCACAACAGTTGAGAGTATAGTTCCAATACCAGTTGCTGCCGTTGTACTAAATGGTGTTGCACCTTGAGTAACTAATACTGTGAAGGTTTGAGTTCCTGCACTTGCCGTACTAATACCAGAGAAAGAAACAATACCAATATTCCCTGTTGTGGTATGAGTAAATACTGTTCCATTTGATGCATTAAGTGCAAGTACACTACCACTTAATGTCTGTGTTGTTTGAGTTTCTATAAATCCTTTGGTTTTGATTGTAGAACCTAAACTGACTAAACCTGTGGATGAGTTGAGTGTTGTGATTGTTGCTGCTGTACCAGTAAGATTGCCACTAAATGATGTCGCTGTTACAATACCAGTAACATTAATACCAGAAGCAGTAAAGGTAATTCCTGTACCAACTGATAAGATATTTGATGTATTTGTTGTACCGATACCGACACCAGTATCAGTAATTCTTATCTTTTCATTTGCTGCTAATGTTCCACCAGCAAAGAATGAGAGATAACGATTGGTAAATGCAACACCAACAGATAAGTTAGTGTTGGATGAATATAGATAACCGTCTAATGCACCATTGACTGTCCATCCGGCATCATTGAATCCGGTATTATTGATACCCAAATCAATAAAGTTAGTGGTATCAGTACCATTATCGGTGGTGATTACCAAGTCACCAGATGCACTTGAACCAGTATTTGTATTTCTTAGATTGAACTGCGAATAACCATTTTGATTGCTTGAAATATCTGCAATACAATAAGAAAGTGATGGTGTCGGAGTTGAACCGGGAGCAGTAATGGTGATTGGATAAGGTAATGTTGTTGCTGTTGTATAGGTACTTCCGATACCAATTGCAGTTGTTGCAACAAGTGTGGATACTGATTCATTACCGGTTACAACAAGATTTCCACCAACAGCAAAACTACCAACAGAAGTAGGAGCAGCAAGATTATATGCCTTATATGCAACTAATTCAAGAACATCTCCACTTTGTGCTGCTGTTGATAGTCCTATGGTTGAAGTATCGGTTGCACTGAAATCTTGCCCTTCAATTTGACGAGCACCATTCAAGTAAACATCAAGATATCCAATCTGATATCCGGCAGCAAAAGTAAAGTTAGTCTGTACTCCTGTCGGTGAGAATACTTGTTTTGCAACAACAATTGGAGATGTATCAGGCCCGTATCCGATATAACCATACTTTGCAGTCATTAGCTAACTCCTTGTAAGATTGCAAGAGTCACATCAAGAGAGTTTGCGACACTTGAACCAACGCGAATTTCATCGCTGGAATTCAGAAGTGTCTTACCTGCATCACTAATTACAACCGAACTTCCTGCGGGAACAGGAACCTTATAAAGTAAATTATAACTTGTTGAACCACTGGATACCTGAACGGTTGCAGAGACTTGGTTCGTAGTATTATTTGCTAATGTACCACCAATCAGAATACTCTTCAATCCCGTTGAGGCATATGCTGTCGTAAGTCCAACAAAACTAACTGATTGTGTTGAGGTTGCTGTGGTGTTTGTGGATGTGCTATCAACAGTAACCTGCCCTGCCCCAATTACAGAAACCTTTGAGCCACCAATAAAGTTTCCGTTATCCACAAGATAACCAACCGAAACTCCTACGGTTGAAATTCCAGTAATAATCGTGGAGGTAATACCAATAGAACCTGAAGAACTGGTTGTTACCACTCCGACTGCTTTTTTAAGTGCGTTTGTAAATACTTCTGCCATCTTTCTTTATGTGTTAGTGTTATTTATTAACCGCCTAAAGCGATTGCAAGTCCAAGTGATACGCCTGCGGAAGGCAAATAAACATTTGATGTATTACCAGATTGTGATGCAGTTAATCCTGTACCAACAAAATTAACCGTTGTAATACCAGTTCCGACTGTGACTCCACCAGATTGAATACCGATTGAACCACCAGTACTTGCAGCAACTCCTATTAGTTTAGAACCATCACCATAATAAGTCACAACTCCGGCAGTTGCAGTTACAACACCAGAAGAAACCTGAAGTGTTCCAAGAGTTGAAACACCACTAACTTGTAGATTTCTTGCAGTAGAAGTTCCGGTAACTCCTAATGTTGCAATCGTGGCAATACCAGTTACATTTAGATTTTGAGTTGTGGTAAGTCCAGTAACTCCTAATGTTGCAATCGTGGCAATGCCAGTTACATTTAGATTTTGAGTTGTGGTAAGTCCAGTAACTCCTAATGTTGCAATCGTGGAAACACCAGTAACTATGAAATTCCTTGTGGTAGAAATTCCAGTAACTCCCAATGTTGCAATGGTAGAAACACCAGTTGCATTTAAATTAAGAGTTGTTGTCTGATTACTGACTGTAATATTTGTCAGTGATAATGAACTAAGAGTTACATTATTACCAATATCTAAGTTTCCAGTAACTCTTGCATCACCATAAACATAGAGTCCTGTTGCTCCTGTAGAAACCGGAGAACGAACATCTAATAAGTATGCAGGTAATGCGGTTCCGACACCAACAGAACCACCAACACCAGTAAGAGTTGTTCCACCCGAACCTACATTTAACTTAGTTACAAAGGTTCCGACACCAACAGTATAAACATTACCTGCCGCATAGATGTCGGTTACTCCAATACCACCGGCAACATCAAGTAGATATCCTGGTTGTGAAGTACCAATACCCACCTTGCCTGTTACTGCATCGGCAAGAATAAGTTTTTGATTTACTTCAAGCGAATTTTTTATTACAAAGGATTTATTGATGCTCACAATTAGTTACCTCCAGATTGTAATTGAAGTTTTATTTCTGCATCCATTGCTTCTTTTCTGGATGCGAAAATTCCTAGTATAATTTTTTCTGTTGGATTAAAAGTTTTGTCTCTATATGAACCAAAATAATTTATATCTTCTTCTGGAAGACATTTACATTCTCTTTTGCCAATATAACCTCTTCCAAATTCTTCGTAAGAGTAATAAACGTAAAAATATTTTGACATAGGTGGAGAACGCCAACCTGTGAGTTATTATTATTTAGCAGAATCTGTTGTGTTGATTATTCAGGTTTTAATTTTTATAATTAACTTGATGTGCTTCCTCCAAGTGTAGGATTACCTAGACTATCAAGGACTCCAATTCTACCACCAGTTGCTTGTATAAGTTGACGTTCAGCAGTTGCACCTGCAATGATGGCGTTTATCAGATCTGCTGGGGTGCTGCCAAAGTTGCCTACTACTGCGTTTCCAAACCAAGAATCAAATCCACCACCCTCTGGCTGCCTATTAAGTAAACTTTGATAAACCGATGTAATTAAAATAGCCGTTTGTTGATTAGATAGACCAATTGCATTCTTTCCTGTACCTGGATCAACTCCCAATGAAGTTGCTCCGGGTTTTAAAGTGTCTATAAATGCTTGTGTGGATCCTGCATATCCACTAGCATATACATCTTGCCCTAAAAACCCTGTTCCATATACTGATTCACCGGTTGCTCTTGTCGGTGTTGGCGAAGGTGTTGGTTCTGGCCCCGGATTATATGCCGGTGGCACATACGCGGGTGCAGGTGCAATATATATCCTAAAATTAATGGTGGATTTAGATGAGGTATTACCACCAGATAATGTAGAAGTTAATGTATAAGAACCATCAGTATATCCACTCCCACCACCACCACCTCCTTGATTACCACCAGAACCTCCGGTAGCACCATTACCACCATCTCCACCGGTAGAAATTGAGGCACCTTCGGTAGCAGTAATTGAGTATCCTGCTTTAAATCCTCTATTAATCAAAGAACTTTGTGAGATTAATTTTCCATTAGTATTATAAAATTGTGTGAGACCAACATCAGCACAAGGTGATTTACCTTTAGATAACCAATAATTTCCTTTAGAACAAGATATTGTTCTTCCGCCATTTGGAATTGTTTCTTTACTATCTCCGGATTGAAAAGTTATGATTGCCGTATTTGAACCAAAAATACCATTGGTTGTTAGTTGTCCTGTAGAAATTCTTGCTCCACCAATTCCACTATTTCTACCACTTCCAGGTTCTCCAGCAACATTTATTCCACCACCTCTACCACCATTTCCAATAGAACCAGCAGACCCACCCTTTCCAACAACAGCAATAAGATTAGATTTACGATAGATAAACAATCCAGAATTATTTGAAATACCAAGTACAGTATGTTCAATGTCTTTTTCTAAAGTAATCCTAACTCTTGAAAATCCCCCTTCACCTCCAGAATAAGAACCTACATCAAGTCCTTTTGATGCACGAATTTGCAAATCAGCATCTATATTATTTTCTGATGCATAAAAAGTAATAGTATTGTAAGTTAATCCAAATGTATCATCAGTAAGAGTAAAATCATTAGCCAAACCCAAATTTACTTCTATTTTTTTATAATTATTTTGTGAATCAAAACCTTCAAAAATAATAATATTTCGTGGAGTTAAAACAAATAAATTTACAACAGTTGATGCTACAGATACTGCATTTGGATTTGAAACCGTTACTTTAACTGTAGAAACTCCAACAGATGTTGGAACAAAGAATAAAGTTGGTTGAGTTGCTCCAATGATTGTATCACCATTATCAGTTAAATTTTGCCCATCTACGTTCCATTGATAGGATAGATCACCAAAACTACTATCAGTAAGTGTAGCACCTACAAAAAAAGATGCCCGACTACCAGCACCAATTGTTGCAATTCCAGGTTGAGACGTAATTTCAATCGTAGGTAATACAGTTAATAATACAGTATTAAAATTTAATGTATCATTAATTGCATTTCCTGTAGACCTTGCAGTTCCTACAGTGATTGGTGATGATGACTGATATGCAGATGGTGTATAATCTGCTGTAAGAAAAAATCTTAAATTATTTGATTCAGGACTTTTTACATTAGAAACTGTAAGAGTTGTTGTTGCAGTTCCAGAGATTGTTGCACCACTAAAAGAACCATCAGATAGAGCACCAACTTCTTCTGCATACCACTGATATGATATATCTCCAGTTCCTGTTGCAGAATTTGCAGGTATTTGTGTCGGAAATGTTGCTGTTGCAATACCCACAAATATTGCAGTGGATGATGGTTCTATGGTTAACCCAACAGGTTGTGTTACAACTCCTAAAATAGGTCCGTTTAAGTCTAAAGTTGTTTGTTTCATTTTACTTTATTTTAGTTTAGAAAGTTTTGACCAACAACTACTCCATAAAGTCCTACACTGGTAATATTACTACCATCAAAAGTTTTAAAGATGTAAATATCAGAACGACTTGCTGTTGGAGTTACAATCGGAAGAACACCACCACCAGGCCAATAAACAGGAATATCAGTACCAACAGAATTCTTAAAGGTATCAATACCAACAGTACGACTTCCTGTAGAATCCTGGTTTATTTTAATCGTAAATTCAGTGGATGCAGAAGGTGGGTTTAGTAAATTAAACTGATTAATATTACTTGTTGCAGTGCAAATAAATGACTGTGCCTTGGAAAGGTCTATTGTTACCTGATTTGCAACAACTAATAAGTACTCTACATTTTCACTATAAGTCTTAAATCTTGTGTGACCTTCTATATCAAGTTTTGCTCTTGGTGTTAAAGTTCCAATTCCAACAGAAGTAGAGTCTGTTGTAATTATGGTTCCACCAGTACCAACATTTAATGTTGTTGCAGTAATAATACCTGCACGAATATTACTTGATGAACCATCCAATCGGAATGATGTGGAAGTCAACATTCCACCAACAACTACATTACCTGTAGTAACTAATCCAATAAATCTAGAAGTACCATTTACATAAAGTGATGTTGTAGAAGAACCAACAGCACCAAGTTCAAGATTATATCTTGGAACAGATGTACCGATACCAACATTATTCAAATTTGTATTGTAAATACCACCAGAAATATTTGTCCATCCTGCAGCAGATACATTTACATTTGTAATTAGACTGCCATCACCAATAAAATAATTTGCATAGCAAGTACCAATGATATTTGTGGTTCCATTTACTTGCAACTTATATGAACCAGAGGTAGTTCCAATTCCAACACCAGCGCCATTTACAGAGAAGAGTGAAGAACCTGCACCAACAACAAAGGATGCAGTTCCTGCTGTTGTGGTTGCAATTCCGACACGATCAAAAATCATATGATTTTCGGTCTGGGAAAGACTAATGTTTCCGAAACGATACCAACCATTCTCAAGAGTATATACCCAACCAGCATAACCACCTTTAGATGGATCCGAGAAATAAGTTATATCACCAGGATTTCCTGAAATAGATGGTTGACTTATTCCGACAGTATACTTACGAGAGACTGTGGAATCTCCTTGTAAGAATAGTGAGGAAGCTTCTATACCCTTATTTGAGTTTGATGTAATTTTGTTATTGAAAATAACCGGACCATCAAATTGTGAAATAAGTGTTGAATCCGTTCCACCTTCTACACGAATTGAACGAGAGACTGAAATCTCAAGAGGAGTAAGTGCATCAAATCCAACACTCACACCAGTTAGAACATCTTCACCGGTTACAGTTGGAACTGGAGAATCAAATACCTGTTCTTGACCTGTTGCAGAATTGACTTTCTTATTTCCGACATAGAATGCACCCTTATCATTCATTCCTGTGAAGACATTAATTCCACCATCAAGTTTTGTTGATGTTGCTAATAGTTCTTCCTGATCACTTAGTTGACGGTCCTGACGGTCTGGGAATGCAGTAGAATAATTACCAGGACCAAATCCAAGATACTCAAAGGTATGTCCGGATGCACGAATGATTGAGTTTCTTCTGAATTCAATTGGTCTCAAACGAATTCTACGAACAACAGAACCAGAAGAATGAGTTGTTGCATCGGTTCCGTAAATACCTCTAAAGACATTAACCGGATTTCCGGTTACAGTCTGATTTACTCTCACAATTTCACTATCAATTAGCAAATAATCACCAATTTCTAAATTTAAATTTGTGACATTTGTGATATTAATTGTTGATGATGTTGCATCGGTAATTGCTCCAGATAATGTTGTTGTAATTCCGGCATACTGAGTAACTAATCTTCCAGAAATATTTTCATTATCTGCGGTTACTGCACCACCCTGAGCAACAAATCCTCTAATAAAAACTCTCTTTGTTCCGGTAGTCGCAGGTGCGGTTGTTCCAATTCCAATATAAGTTTCAAATTGAGTCAGGCTGTTAACCTTTTTGACAAGGAAATCTGAATTGTAGATAGAACTTGTTGCACCACCAACAGTAAATTTATTTCCAATCAATAATCCGTGATTTTGAGTTGTTGTAACAGTACCAATACCAGAAGAATAGTCATATGTAAGTGTACTAATATCAATTGATTTACCTGCATTAACTGCATTTGCATATGCAGTTGCAGTGGCACCCAATCCTGTTGTGAGTGGAGGAGATACCGCAGATGCAGGTTCAACATTAATTTCTTTTGGTTTACCGGTAGTAATACTAGAAATTCTATAGACAGTATTATATCCTTCAACTGATGCGGGAACAACACCAGCAACAGTCAGACATTCTCCGGTTGCATCATAAACACCACTAACAGTAACAACTGCCTGCGAATATCCGGTTGTTGTTGCAACACCAACAACAGCAAGAGTATTTCCAATACCATAGGCACTACCACCATCAATAATTTTGACACCAGTAATAGTACCAGAAGCATTGAATGAAATTCTTGCAGTTGCATGAGATCCTGTTGTAGATGCACCGATACCAACTAATCGTGCATTATAAAGATTTCCTGAGGTTCCACTACCATATCCGGCACCAGCATTAGTAATACTAACTGTCGTAATACGATTGAAACCGTGATCAATCTTAGTATAGAATGTATGTGCTGTTCCTGCAGAATTAGAAATAATATTTGTTAGACCAATACCTACACCAAAATCAATCAGACCCTTTCCAAGACTTTCTTTTGTGATACTGTTCTGTGGATCATCAACTACAACTTGCCCGATTGGATCTGGAAGTGCATAACATACTGCTGCTCTTGGATCAGAATTTGGATTATCACGATTTATTTGTGGATAAAAATTCTGAATTGGTTGTGAGAATCTTTGATTTGTAAATGGACTTACCGATGGACTATTTGAAGAATTTACTACCAATAAGTGATAAACACCATCCTGAACTCCAGGTACATATTTTGCAATTTCCTGAGATCTATAGATGGATATAGTTTCTTTCAGTTTTCTCTTTACAAATCTTGGCAGAGATGTTGTTCTACTTGAGGTATTACTTTGGAATGTTCCTGGATTAGTGGTGAGTCCAACAGTAAACTGTTTGAGACTTGAGATACCAACAACAGCATACCCTCTATTATATCCAGATCCATATGTTCCAGAGGTATTTGTAGAACTCTGTACGTTGTAAATATCTACCTGGCTTCCAATTGACAAATCATGAGGAATTTCTGTATTAAAATATACGTATGTACCATCCCAAGTTGAATTTGCAATGATTCTAAGATTTCTTAATTGATTTTCATTACTCAATGTTGCCGATGTGGGACTATATGGTGCAGCAACTTCTGTATCCGTAAGTCCTATTGTAGAACTGGATTCTTGAATCACATACCCATCTAATGGTGGTCTTGCAGTTGCAATACCCGAAGAAGCTGGAATTACATAACGAATTCTATAAACAGTATCTAATGAATTTCGGTTATCTACTTTTCTTAGAATATAAGATCTTGGCGTAACTGCACCAAGACTGGTTGATCCAAGACTTACGATTGTGGAATAGAAATTATTTTCGGTAGAAGCAGAAGATACATTAATGTACCAATTGCTTTGAGAAGTATCATATTGAATTGGATGCCCAATATCACCAGATACCTTATCAATAACTCTACTTTCAATTGTTAAAATCCCACCAGAATTATTGATTGTAATTGGACTTGAATTTACGGCATCATTTAAGGTTTTTGCAATCTTAATTTGATCTGTACCAACTCCAGAAGTGATTGCATAGTAAACAGTATTTGGTAATAAACCATCAGGCAAATTCGCAGTATAACTCTTAACACGAATTGACTCACCATTTATAAAGTTGTGTGGTTGAGTAAATGATAGTGTATTGGAAGTAATACTGTTAATTCCTGTTGCAGACTGATTTACCTGAAATGATTTTACCGCAGAAGTGTTTGCAGAATTTGCAGTATTTGGCATTACAATTTTTGCCGAATACTGACGAGATGATCCAGAGTTTGAAATTAATACATTTAGTGTATCATTTGTCTTTGCACCTATTCGGAAACCTTCAATTACATTATTTGGTGGAGAACCTAAATTTGTTTCATTATAAAGATATAATCTACTGGTACTTGCAACACCTACAGTTTTTGCAACATCAACACCAACAAACTCAATTGAATTTTCTAATGTTTCAAGTTCTCTTGGTGGAATGATGTGAGTAATATATCCGACATCATCTCTTGAGAATGCTTGTCTCTTGAATCCAGAAGCAACTAATGACTTTGCACCAAAGTTTGAGTTGGAGTTATTGATGGACTGATCTCCACCAGCATCTGTTGAAAAATGTTGTGCATAACCAATCGCAAAGATAGAAACATTCTGAATGTATGCATCATTAACTGTTTTGATATGAAAGTTTGTATAAGATGGTTTATAGATTGCTCTTGAATTATTGCTAATTGTTTCATTTCCGGCAACAGTACTGTCAGTATATTGACCACTGTTTGAATTATATAAAACAAATGCATTATCATCTTTTTGTAAACTAATGCCCGTAAATTGGGCAAGAACCATAGACTTGAATCCAGTTGCCTTATCACCATCTGCAAGAACACCACACATTCCATAAACAGAACGCAGAGAGATGTTAAAGATGTATGGTGATGCAGATGAAACGGTGTCAGAACTTAATGATAATGTTGCACCAGCAGGATTTGGTAGTGCATCCACGGGAGAATTCTGAACCTGATATGTAATCTGAGTACTGCTTAACTTTTCTCCTACAACAAATTGCCCATTATATCCCGATGCAGAAATTCCTTCAACACGGAATGCAGTATCAACGTCTAAACCATCAACTACAGAATTAGTCGTAACTGTGATGGTTGTTGTTGGTGTGATACCATTGCCAGATTTGATGCTTGTAATACCTACAGAACCGCCAGTTGGTCCTACAATACGATATTCGTCAATCTTAGCCTGAATATCAATGGATGAAGATGGATAATCTGGTTCAATTGAACGACCAGATGATTGTCCATATGCAAGTCCAACTTTTTGATAATACATATCCAAGTCAGTATAACTTGACGAATATGTTGCGAATGTATCATTAATACTTACATCATTTGCACCATCAACATACTCAAAACAAGATAGTTTGTGATGCGAAAAGTTGGGAACAAATAGGTTGCTTGTGTAATCAATATAGCACTGACTATTTGGATCAGCATCAAATAATGAAAACTGCCAGAAGTAGCATCCACCAGTAATTCTAAAAATTGTTGATCTTTCAATATTATCATTGGTTGGATTCGGAACATACTTAGGACGAAGTTTTGTTTTTCTCAAATCCATACCAACAATGGAAGTTCCACGAGGAACAATCACACCACCGTAAATACTATTCAGTTTGTAAAGTTGATTGTTTGAAGTGGTAACATCAAAGTTTGTTGTTAAATCAAATGGAGGAAAATCATTTGAATTTGAACCATTTCTTAATAGGTAATTATTTGAACCATCTGGAATCCATCCAGGACGGTTATCAATAATATGATCTCCAGGATAAAGAAGAATTGTTGTCTTACCAAATCTATCGTTATTCAAACCTCTCTGATATGAAAATCTTGATGCTTCAATCAGAGCCCTTTGAATTGTCTTAAAGGGACGAGTTAGAGAATTGCCCTGATTCTCAATACTATCAGTTGAATCTAAACTACTAGGATCGACGTAGAGAATAGTACCACGAACTGATTTCAGAAAATTATCTAATCTGGAGAGACCCATCTTATTAATACTTATAGTTTCCGTTATGGATTATTTATCATACAACAAAACCTCCCAAGAAGGAGGTTCTGAAGCACACGGAAGGAGTTTGGTTAATATTGCCTTTTATATTATAAACTATTTACTGGAATATGTCGATGTCTTTATAATTAACACTGAAGCAAGTACCGAAAAAAATAAAAGAAAGGCGTGAAAGTAATCCACGATTAAAGTTCTTTTTTACCCTTATATGTAGAAATATTGAGATATAGAATAGGCATTTTTATCAGGATTTGCTAATAAGATATTCTACAGTATTTGCGACATCATTCATTGCGAGACGAAGATCTGATTGCTGTCCAGATTCTTGCGTGATGACTTGATGAGAATCATCTGTTAAAGTCCATCGCCATAGTTTGATATGCTCGCAGTACCAGAGATTAATTTTCATTTTTGGTTTTTTCTAATTTAATCCAGTTAAGAAGAGCATTTGATTCTGCTCTCTCACTTTCGGACATAACATCTTCAAATGAAGTAATATAATACTCGAATGCTTTAATTGCAAGTGTCCTGTCTTGTTGTGAAATAAGTGACATAATTGTGGTTATAAAAAACTTAGAGCCCCATAACAGAATTGAACTGTTCTCTGCAGTTTACAAAACTGCTGCATCACCACAATGCTTATAGGGCGATACCCGTGAGTGGATTCGAACCACCGCTGGAAGGATTTTAAGTCCTCTGTCTCTTCCGCTGGACTACACGGGCACAAAAAACTCAAAAAAGATTGAGTTGATTATTAGACTCTACAATATAAGTAGGTGGATGAAAATTACAGTATTCGTTAAAAGTAATCTTCATTTCCTTATTAGTTAGGTTGGCGTGTTTTGCTGCTTTGGGTAAGTTCCACTTGGCAGAGAACAGCATTTCCATTGATTTTCTTGTTTCTGATCTCATAAAGGATTTGCATATGATAGAGTGTCTTCGTCAAGTGTCTTACGAACAAATTCCAATACGTTCATAAACTCTTCAACAGTATCGCATACCACTTGCTTTTCTGAACCACCATAAGAATAAAGATACACTGTTCGCCTCAAAGGATCCACCACGCAACGAGAAAGGTAGTCATCGTTCATTTGAGTCGTCGCCTCAAAGGATCCACCACGCAACGAGAAAGGTAGTCATCGTTCATTTGAGTCGTCTCGTGATTACCTATGTATTATAGGGCACCCTGGGGGGTTTGTCAAGGGTTTGCTGCCTCGTAATTCACGATGACACTTTGATTTGTTTCCATTGTGCTAATTGCACTATTAACAGATGCTAATTGCCCATCATAAACAGAAATTGATTGCCCATCATACCACCGATCTATTTGTGCATTTGTTTTAGGAGATTTTAAAGAATTGACTTCTGGAAGCATTCCATTAATTTCTACTCTTAATGCATTAATCTCATTTGTAATTGATTTAATAGAAGCAATAGTAGGGTCGCATGATGCTCCGGAAGCAGATGAACTAATTGAATAATAAGTTGCAACATTAGAAGCATTTGCCACATTTGTTCCGTTTGGATCAAAAATGTCAGTATACAGAACTGTTAATACACCAGTTCCAAGATTTGAAGATGTTATCTTTTGATATGTTGCCCCATCGGAATAAAAAGTTGAAGATGTATCATTATTTTCAAGTGGAGGGTAAACATATCCATAGATACTATCTTCTATTATTTGGGCTGTTGCAATTATAGAACAAGATGTATTATCTGTTGGATCTGAACAATCATAATAACTAATTGTTTTTGAGGTTCCTACAACAATATCAGAAGAAAAATTAGTTGTGGTTCCAATAGCACATCCCGTACCAGTGTTCTTATATTTTATAAAATTATTCTTAAGTATTGATGCAATTTCTGCTTTTTTTGCATTAATAGTTTGCACTTTTTGCAAAACAATCTGATCCAGTGCTGCTGCTGGAACAACATAATTAGAGATTATAGATGTTCCGGTTCCAACATTTATTTGAGTATTTGCTTTTGCCTGATTTAATCTTACTTTTGTCTCTGTTAAATCGGTATAGACATATTGAGACTTAGGGCTATCAGTAAAAATCATAGTTGAATATCTCCTTGAGCACGAACATCATAATGATATCCTGCAACAGAATATTGATTATTATTACCAGGATAATCTGCAGGAGTTTTCCCTTGATACTCTGGAATTAGAGTTTCAACATCCTTTCTTACTGCATGAATCAGATAATAACAATCAATATTTGCACCATTTGTAGACTTGATATTAATCTTCTTTCCCCACTCAATTTTTTCTACGATCAAATCCTGAGAATATCCAATTTGAGTCAAAGAAACAGTAATACTTTCTGGATCAATAAATCCGGTCCAATAATCTGGCAGTTCAATTACATTTGAATTTGTCAGACGACCTCTAAAGAATACTGCATTTTCTGGTCCTTCAAGGCAAATGTGTCGTAATCTCCACCCTTCTTTGTTGGGATGAGGAATATCAAATGCCTTATTTCCTGTGGCATAACCATTCAGAGTTCCATAAAAATTTCCATAAAAATTACCACCTCTATAATTGGGAGAAAAAATCTGAGCATCTGCTCTTAAATTACTTACTCTTATATTGTAGTGAAGATATGGACTACAGGCACCTGCAGGATAATCAGCATCTCCTGTTAGAGATTTGACAACATAATCAAATTTCCCTGAAGGAATTCCTTTAACAGTACGATCAGCACAATCTGCACTTCTAAAATTATCATCAAAAATAAACTGAGCCATTAGTTTTCTCCTTTGGTATCATAATGATATCCAGAAACAGAATACTCGTTATTATTTCCTGGATAATCTGCTGGACTTGTTCCTTCATACTCCGAAATCAACCTTTCACCATCCTTTCTTTCTCCAAAGATATGATAGAAACAGTGAATGGGCATTCCTCCTTTTGATTGAAGATAGATTTTATCTTCATCAATTCTTTTTATAATCACATCCTGATGGGCACCAATCGGAGTGAGTGTTACCGTAATTGTTGTCCAGTCAACCAAATCTTTCCAATAAGAAGGAAGTTCAATTTCGGTTCGGTTCAGAACTTTTCCTCGTGCATAAACATCATTCTTTGGTCCTTCAAGGCAAGTATGACGCAATCTCCATCCTTCTTTTGATGGATGAGGAATATCAAAGTTTTTCTTGGCAGATAAGATATGAGATCCACATCGTGACATTACTTCTCCCTGTGCCATAATATTCACTCCGGCAGTGATATCATCTAACACATCTAAATTACCAAAAATTGCGGCATTCTTGGATACGGCAAAGGAATATGGACCTGTTTTAGGTTTTCCACACATAGATCCAAGTGCATCAATCTTTATCATTGGTTCTGCATTTGCCAGTGGTCCAACCATTAAAGTTGCAACCACAGCAGGAAATTCTGTTGCAGATCCAATAATTTGAGGACCTTCTACGAATGCAGATCCATTTACTTTTGTCGGTCCAACTCCGAGTGCAATGGGAAAACCTGCTCCCACCATAAGTTGTCCACCGATTGCCTGATCATCATTTAATGCTGACATAATTTACTTCCTCTATGAGATTAGTTGTTCAACTTGATATTTCTGTCCGAACACCTTTGAATCTTTTGTAGCAACTGCATCAGTTACTCCTTGAATCAAAGATCCATACACTTTCATACAACCATTGGCTGCCATTTCTATTTTACCACTTGATGCTATTTTAGTATAACTTGACGAATTTATCAATACCTTTTTGCTATCAAGTTCAATATTTTCTGTTGCTTTCATCCGAATATTTCCTTCGGATGTTTTTTCTCCACGAGCAACAAATTCAATGTCGTCGGCAACCAATCTTATTTTTCCATTTTCCGCAATAATATTGATATTACCCTTATGGGCAGATATCATCATTGCATCTTGTTCTGGAGTTCTTCCCTCATCAAATGCACAGCGAACCTGGAAATTGCCTGGTGAAATAATAGTTGTACACCCTTTTCTTACACCATCTTTATCCAAAGAAATTGAATGCCTAGCATCAGATGCCTGCAACAAAACATCTGAAGTTACATCTGCCTTTTGACTAATGTGCCCAAAGTTTATTGAACCGTGATCATTTCCTACACGAATTGTAGTGTATGATTTGTTGGCAGTTTTACTATTTCTTGTATTTTTTGAATTATTTGCTGTTACCATTATAGAAGAATTTCAAGGTATACTATTTAACCATCTTATGGACCTGTAGTATCTTGTGGTGTGCCAGGAATATTAAGTCTCGGATCATTGCTCGTAACATCAGTACCAAATCTCTCAATTGCACTTGGAGGTGTTGTGATCTTGGCAGTAATGCTCTCTTGAAGAGTATTATAGACTGGAATCGGTGTTCCAATTGTCTTATAATTTCCGGCATATTTAATACCATTTTCGTAGAAGACAGAACCATAGTAGGGTCTTCCATCCACATATCCAGTTTGTTTTAAACCAACAAGATCCGTAACCTGAATTAATTTATCGGTTGCAATTCCAATTGGATCTCTGATCACTGTAAAAATTGGTACTGCAGAAAAATTAATACCAGTTTCGGTTTCCATATAAATTGTTGGATAGTCAACAAAACCAATTCCTGGTTGATCAACATTAACTCCGGTAATCACTCCAAATGCATCACAAGTATAACTGACAACTGTACCATTATCAGGAACAATTTTAATTTTATCTACACCAAAATTGTAATTAATTCCACCATTTGTAACTTGCATACCTGACAATTGTAAAGTTGCCGGATATCCTGGTGCTCCTGGTGCTCCTGGTCCTGGTGCTCCTGGTCCTGGTGCTCCTGGTCCTGGTGCTCCTGGTGCTCCTGGTCCTGGTGCTCCTGGTGCTCCTGGTGCTCCTGGTCCTGGTGCTCCTGGTGCTCCTGGTCCTGGTGCTCCTGGTGGAGTGTAATCATTACCCGGATCAGTAACTATGATTTTAGATATAACTCCTCTTCCTGTGATTTTTCTTGGGCAAGGAGGGGGAATTAAAACCGCAGAGACTCCCATTGGATTGGAATACCAAGTTTGTTGATTGAGAGTGCCAACATCTATTTTTTTGGTAATATGAAGAGCCACAGCTGTTGGATTTTGTGTAAAAATTTGTGGTCCTCCGGTATTAATATTTGTAAGTGTAACTTCAATATCGTGTTTTCCTTTCGTAATATTTGCAGTTATTGCCCCACCAGATAAAAGTGTTTTATGATTGGCAATAGAAGTTGATGCAATTTGTTTGCCACCAATTTTTACAGTAGAAAAATCATCACACTCAAATTCAATAATATATTCACCATCTTCTGGAAACTCTACATTAGACCATTTCATAGTTCTGATACCGGGTATTTTATCATCCGGTTCTGATATTTCATCAAAAATTTTAGGAGATACCGAATAGGTATTCATAAAATCCGACCACCTATTATCACTATAGTGAAAAAGATTTGGTCCAGAATAGATTACTCCATCTTTATTCGTTCCAGAACCGTAGATTCCAATTGTTGAAGAGGTAACCGAAGTAGTGATATTTTGAGTAACTTCACCAGTTGGAGCATAGAAAGCAATAAATTCTCTCACATATCCTTGAGATGCAATCACTTTCATCTCTTCCTTATCTGATGTAAGAAAATGTTCACCGGTAGATGGTTTAAAGTAACGTACTACTTCAATTCTATCTGGACCTGGTTCCGAATATGCTTTTCCAACAATCCCCTCATAAATGTATCCACCTAATACGGCAGAACCTTTCTCGGCACCATCTGTTGTAAATAAATGATCCCCAATATCTCCCTTAAATAAGCGATAAACATCAACAATACCGGCAATGTTAGAAGTATTTTTAAATAATTTAAATGCAGATCCCTCAAGAATAAATTGATTTTCTAAAATAAATTCATTGTTTGGATCAGATGCATAAAAATGTGTTGCTCCTGCAATTCCACTGAAGTCTGGAGTATAAAAACGAAGCATATCAATCAATTCAACCTTACTAACAGGTTTTGTTGGCAATACAGGTTGAACAATTGATGCCGGAGGTGCTTGCCAATCTTTAGTACTAAAAATCTTTTTATCAATAATATTACTTGATCCTATGGGTGCATTGTAAACTTCAACTGTGATATTATGCTTACCTTTTTTAAGATCAACTTTTGTTGTTTTTGGACTGGTTACATTAAATCCTTCTAATGTATGAACTTCTTTTCCATCAATTAATACTCTTCCGACATTATCAACAGTTCCTCTGACACCATATTTGCCATCATAAGGAATATCAATTTCCCAAGAATTTGTATATGTAATACCTGCCTTATCACTTCCTGGGGTATCTAATGGTTTGGTTGGAGATATTGCATACTCATTCATAAATTTGCTCCAAGCATTATTAATAGTGTATCTTACTGGATACCATTTCTCAGATGAATTTGGAACACGAGTAGTCCAAAATGGATTTGGTGGACATCTACCCTCTTGAACTAATGGTTTCTCTTGAGGAACAGGAGGTTCTGGGGCATCAATTGTCAATGAGACTCCCATTGGATTTTGATTCCATGACTTTGCAGAAACAACTTCCTGAGTTATATAAGAAGTCTGAATATCAATTGCCAGTGCCATTGGATTTCCCTTTGCCAATGGAGCGACATTAATTTGTTCTAATTCAGCACGAATTGTATAGTTACCTGCCTTAAAATAATAAGCTTCATTTAAGTCTCCAGTACCGGTAGAAGTTCCTGTAAAAAATCCCTCTTTTCTTATTCTGGTATTTCCAATGAATAAAGTTACATTATCATCAACTGAAATATGTACAATGTATTGCCCGTCTGCAGGAAAATTGATATTGTTCCAAATAATTGTATGAGTACCAGCATAACTTTCTGACTGTGAATCAGCAGAATTTAAATCAAATGGTAAAATTCCATATTGATTTAGGAATTCAGATTTTGCTGTTGATCCGGAATTTGGATCAATTCTCCAAAGAGTACGATTTGCTTTTGAAATGTAATCAATTGTATTAAAAACACTTGTATTTTTAATCGGAGAAAGTGTTGTCGTTGTATTTGGAATTGCTATTGTAGTTGGAGTTGGAGTTTCTATTGGAGTTGGAGTTGGAGTTGCTATTGGAGTTGGAGTTAAAGTTGGAGTTTCTGCTATATTTGGAGTTGGAGTTATCGTTGTATTTGCAACTGGGGCAGCAGTTGGAGCATAAAAAGCAGTAAATTCTTTTACATATCCATGAGCTCCAAGATTTTTCATCTCTTCGGCATCAGTAACATAAAAATGTTCACCGGTAGATGGTTTAAAGTAACGTACTACTTCAATTCTATCTGAACCAGGTTGAGAATATGCTTTTCCGACAACTCCTTCGTAATTATATCCACCCAATACAGCAGAACCTTTTTCTGCACCATCTGTAGTGAAGAAATGATCTCCTATATCTCCCTTAAATAAACGATAAACATCAACAGTTCCTGGAACATCAGCAGAACTTTTAAATAATTTAAATGCCAATCCCTCAAGAACAAATCCATTTTCCCGAATAAATTCATCATTTGGATTTGATGAATAAAAATGAGTTGCTAATGCTGGTCCACTAAAGTCTGGAGTATAAAACCTCAGAATATCAATCAGTTCTGGAGGTGGAGATGCTGGTGGCAGTTTTGATACAATAACTTTTTGTGGAATAACTTTTTGTAGAATAACGTCTGATACAATAACTTTTTGTGGAATAACTTTTGGTGGAATAACCGTTGTTGATTTTGTTATAATCTCAGTAATTGGGTAATTTAATAAATCAATACGAATCTTATGAATTCCTTTTTTAATAGTTTTTTGAAGTGGTAAAACAGCATCATTGAATGCTGCCAAATCAGCAACTGGTAAATTATCAATATAAAGTTTCGCAAAATTATCGCAAAGTCCTCTAAAGATGTATTCACCATCGTAGGGAAATTCTACGTCCCACTGCATAATAAACAACTTTCCTGCATTATCACTTCCAGATACATTTGATGGTGATACTGGAGATATTGCATACTCATTCATAAATTCATTCCAAGCAGAAGGATAATCTACAGAATATGCCTGAACATAATTTTTCTTATCTGCAGAGACAATACTTGATGGTTTGAATTTTCTTGTAGTCCAAAAGGGATTTTTATATTTTAATAAATTTTTCTGATATTTTTGAATTTCTACAACAATACTACTTTTTCCAGAATTGATATAAATGTCAGGATTCCAGGCACCAAGATCTTCACCATTTGGTCCATATATATTTCCATATCCAGGATCATTTGGTTGACATATTTCATAATCTTCAATCTCATTTTCATAAGTTTCTTCCGCATCAACAATACTACCCAAGGTTGCTGTAGCAACTGCGCCGGATCCAATTTTGCATAAATCATTGATTTTAATTTGAGGTGCATATTGATATCCATAACCACCATGAACTAAATCAATCGCAAGCAAAGATCCATCTATACCGATTACAGGATTAGCTGCCGCACCTACTCCGCCGCCACCAAGTATTTGAATTGTTGGAGGAACATTACATTTCTTTGGTGCCTGAAATCCATCACATTCATCGGTTGGTTTAAGATCATCTGGTGTTAAATTATTAACTTCATTAATGCTTATGTAATTTATATTATTATCACCATCTCTAAAAATAAATTTAGTGCCGGGATTTAATTTGGCATAATCATTTGCCTCACAAATTGAGACATCTATTACATATCCTTTAGTTGGATCAATAAATCCTACCTTAATATCTTGTTGAGTTATATTGCCAAAGGTTTTTTTAATTAATTGATTGACATTTGGATTATCCTGATTATAGGATATGTCATAGTTTATTGTTACTTTGTCTGCCATACTTATGGTTCTCTTGTTTTCTCTTCATTCATAAGTATTAGTATTTATTGCCTTGGTTGAGAGATTTTTTCAAGAGATTGTCGAGAATTATTGTCATTGTAGTTGACTTTCTTATCTATCAGTAAAGGTGTTGCAAATGCAATTTCTGTGGTTGATTTGACAGGATCATTACTTCTTGAATTGGCATCAACTTCAGCAAGTCTTGGTAACTGAGGTTGTTCTGCTCCACCCCCACCTTCATGAAGAGTATAATGATCAGATACTGCACATTTTGGCGATAAATCGCAACCAAATACATTCAATTTAATATTAGTAAAACTCAGTGCAGACATAATACTACCAGTGATTCCATTAATTGCAGTATTTACATTTGTAATTGCTGATCCTGCCGCATTTAAATAACCAGATGCAGTATCTAATGCATTTCCTGCTGCATTCAAATAACCTGATGCAGTTCCTGATACATTTCCTGATACATTTCTTGATACATTTCCTGATACATTTCTTGATACATTTCCTAATGTATCAGAATAACCTGATGCAGTTCCTGATAAATTTCCTAATGTATCAGAATAACCTGATGCTACCCCGGCAGCTGCTAAATCAGATGCCATATCAGCAAGAAATCCATTAACAATATTCAAAATTTTATCCGTGGCATCATCAATTTTGGGCATATTAGTATAGATAATTGCACCAGTTAAATTTTCAACTGAACAAATATTAGTAACCTGTGTATATACCTCTTCTGTTACTGCTCCTGCTCCTGTTCCTGTTCCTCCTGTTCCTCCTGTTCCTGTTCCTCCTGCTCCTGTTCCTGTTCCTCCTGTTCCTGTTCCTCCTGTTCCTCCTGCTCCTGTTCTTGAAGATGCTCGTTGCGCTTGGGAAATTGTAGAGGGCAAATTTTTTGTGTTTAAATTTTTATTCAAAAAATCTCCAACCTGTCCACAAAGTCCATTTGTAATCTGATTAAAAAGACAATGAATCAATTCAATAATTTTCTCTTTGATTGTTAAAAATAAATTTCTTTTATTGGGAGGCATTGATTGAACAGTAGGTGCCATTGCCTTATTAATCATTTTCATAATATATGCCATAATTTTATCAAAAATTATTTTTAAATATTTTGCAATTTGGCAAGCAATATCGTCAATAAATGCACGTATTTGATTGATTATATTTGTTGCGGCATCAATATAACTTAATGCTTTATTCAGATATTTGTTAATTTTATTTGTAAGTTTTTCAAGCAATGCTTGTATTGCTTTAAGTGCAGATCCAACCATATCGCACGGATTCATAATGATAATTTTTTCCTCATACAGTTCCTGTCTTTTAACATCTGCAACAGATTGTTGATGAGGATTATCAATATGCTCAATAGTTGCACCAGGTTGAGAAGTCGTTGCTGCAGATTCTGCTTGTGCCGTGCGATTTTGAATTCCCTGAGTTACTACCTGACGAATAAAGGCATCTCTTGCCGAACCAGTTAATCCATTTTGATTGGCAGCTGCCGTTGCACTCGCAATATCTGCTGCCTGCTCCGGAGTTGGATTTGAGTTTGCAGGAAGTCCGTATTGATTTAGAGCAACATTTGTTTTTGGTAAAAGTGCCTCTGCTCCTTGTGCCGCAGATTTTGGTTTATTGATTGCAATCCTATCATCTGGAACTTTTAAATTTGGATCTGGGTTTGCACCTTGAGCGTGTCCACTTGTAGGGACAAAACCTTTTGATCCAATTTTTGTATTTAAAGTTGTCTGGGCATTATTTCCCAGCACACCCATAATCAAGGGAACTTGTTGATCGGCACCATCTAAAAAGAAACCGAAAACAAAGTTCCCTTGTCTAAGAGCTGCTGTTGCAGTAACCCCTGCTTGACCACCACCTGCCGTAACAGGATACATTACCTGGGCCCAGGGAAGTTGATCATCTGCAATAGAAGCAGTATCTTGATCGTGAAGTCCTATAATTCTAACCTTATATCTTCTACTTTGACCAGGAATTTGAGATGATCCTTCAAATTTATTGGAACTTATGTTATCTCTCCAAGTGGAGTCGTCAACAATTTGACCAACCCACCAGTTAAAATGTGCTCCAAGGAACCCTGAATTGAATAATGAACTTTGTTCCATCAGGTATTATCTAATTTAAATATTATTACTATTTAACACTTTAAATATAGGAATTAGTTGTATTAGTTGCAGAACCTTTTTTACCAACAGAATCTCTAACCAACAGCAATTTAGTGTAACCACCTCGTAACTTATTAATATAATGGCACAAATCTGCAATTACATACGATCCACTATGAAGATCTCCCAATTCTCCTCCAGGAACACCTGCATCAATAAAAACTGTATCTCCTGCGTGTAAACTAAAATCAGCAACAATTGTAATCTCTACCTGACTACTAAACATTTGATTATAACGCATTGCTGCCTGATTCATAATATTTCTGGGATCAAAATTTGTAGTTTTTGATTTATCTAATTGTTGTTGAGTATTACCACTGGGCAGAACACCACGATCAACTAACATATATTGAGTTCTTGTAAACTCCTTTCCAGCTTGAACTCTATTAAATTCTGGATTTAATTTTGGAAGATTTTTACCTGCTGTCTGAAGATTTTTCTCGGTATCTTCTGCCTTTGTGTTTACAACTTCGTAGTAACAATTGAAGGGATCAAATAATATTGTTCTGGTAGTATATGCTCCAATTTCTAACTTTGATTGCATATTGCCACTTACATCATTAACATTATGTTCTAAAATTTTATCATATCCTGCCGGAACATTTTTTCCTGCACCATCAGGAGTTTGATTATAAATCAAAGACTTGACTGGTTTACCAGACAACAAGGTTTCAATAGATTTAAATTTGAATCCATCAGAAGTCTCATAGAAGAAATATCCTGCAGTATTTCCTGTTGCGCCAGCAGATCCTGGTATAGATTTTTTAGATAACCAAAGACCAGTATAAAAAGGTTTCTTATTGTTTCCAATAAAATTATAATTGTTTGATGTATCTTCAATATCCAGTTTTTTCTCAGTACCTAAAAATTCGGTAAGAATTTTTTTAACGTGATCAGATATTTTTCCATCAAATCTGCTGTTCAAACGAATCTTTTCATTAAAAATATGTTCCTTAGAAACAAGATCCAAACCAACAAGTGACTTGGTAGTATCTTGTTTTGCCGGAGAAGTATTATTCACATACAATTTCAAATTCAACTTAACATCATTTGCGTCTTTGATTATTAGAGAAACATTTTCTTGCCCTACAATCGGAAGTCCTTCTAAAATAGTTTTTGCACCCTTTTCCGTCTGAATTGATTTACCCGCATCCACATACAATACAGATGCTCTGAGACTCTGTTGAAGAATACTTTCATAATAATAAACATCGGTAACTGCGTCAACAATATCCTTTATATTTTTCTTATCATTTGAAGTAATTGTCAGGGTAGAGATATCAACTTCCCTAACCTGCCTGGTAATCAATCCTTGTTGTGCCATTTAATTTCTTCTTTTCATATTACTATTTACACTATGATCCGGCATACAGAGAATCATAACTTGAATCTGATGATCCACCACTCATACCACCAAATCCACCAATCCCAGATGGCATTGGAATTGGCAATGGAACCATTTGAGATTGTGGTATTACGACTTCAATAACTTCTTCTGCTCCAGTCTCATATCCGGCATAAGACTGAAGAACACTCATTAATTGGGATTTGGTTTTTGCTACGTTGAGATACTCTAAAAGATTTGGTGCAAGAGAATCCAACCCTTTAGTAGTGTCTGCATCAAAGATATATTCTGGTCCTCTTTCTCCAATCTGGGCATATGTTGGTTTTGATACTCTTCCACCTTTTGCAAGTTTTACATTTGATCCTCCTAAAAATTCTTTTAAAGCAGTCCTGACTTTTGCAGATCCAGCATAATCTCTTGATCCTATAGCACCAGAACCTCCCCACTGTGCTCCAGGAACATCAAATGCCAATCCAGAGTAATGAAGTGAACCATTGGCATGTCCACCAACGGAATCAAATCCTTTAAATTCTGTTGCTTGTATTCCTTTTGATTTGAAAAAATTATATGCTCTTACTGCAGTATTTCTATCTTTAAATGCCAAGTGATCGTGATAATTACCGGTTGTTCCGTGTCCTGCCCTATCAAACCTTCCAAAAGGAGTATTAGGATCTCCCGTAATATATTCTGCTACAGATCCACCAACTCCTCCCTTATCCATTCCACCAAAATCAAAACTACCAGAACCACCTTTTTTAGTTCTATATTTTTGCAATCCAGCAAGATATTCTGCGTGTATTTTTGGACCAGAAACGTTTTGAATATCTTCTGCAGGTCTCTCCCATTCTTTCATCCAAATATCTGCTGCCTCTTGCGGAGAAGAAAAACTTCGTTTTAAATATTGTGGGGCATAATCTTCTTTTAATGCATAATCAATTTGCGCTTTCCAGTCATTTGCATAATTTGGAACTGCTTTTAAGAATTTTGGTTTTCTATCATTATCGCTATATTGGAATAATCCAACTCCGGGACCACCAGATTCAGAAACTCCAGGTCTAAATCCACTTTCTCTGGATATATTTGCCATAATACCCAAAGCGTGTGCATCATCCATACCTTTTGAAAGAAGATATTGATATATTTCACCTTGAAGTCCTTCGGGAGAATATTCTCCATTTCCTGAAGTTTCTGGAGTAGTGGTATTTTCTTTATCTTTTTTACCATCTTCACCCTTTTCTAACATCAATTGCTTTTGCAAATCATTAAAAATGTCATTCATTCTTGGAGAAATATTATCCTCCAATGACTTTGCAATCATATTCGTCATATCTTCACCACTACCAAACATTCCCACATCCACCGAACCTCCTTCGGCAAATGCACCTCCGGTTCTCATTATTTCAGAACTAAATGTCCTTTGCATCCAGGCATTTAATCCTGCTGCTGCATTTTGATAGTCTATACCAGATGGGTTTTGTCCGAGTTGTACCTTTGAGTGAATTCCAAATAATCCACCAAATCCAGGAATTGAAGATGATTTATCATAAGACGACTTCATATAACCAAGAGTATTTACTTTTTTACCCTTATCCTTTGTTGGCACCTCTGGAAATATTTTTTTAATTTTTTCTTCACCACCAACAGAAGCACCAGGTTTTACCTTTGTTGGTTGAATCTTTACTGTTCTCTTTGCTTTTTTAATTGTTCTTGTTACAGTACCACCAACAGGTTTTCCACCTCTTGTTATTGGTCCACCTGTTGCTGCCTTTGTTGCTTTTTGTGGTGTTGGTATTTTGTCACCAAAGAACATATCATATAGAGCACTACCTAAGGCATCTCCTGCCATTCCACCAAGAAAACTACCAATCAATGGCCCACCAAAAGGAATAAGAACCGGAATACTTCCAATTGCAGCACCAATAAACCCAGCAAGACCAGCACCAATTGCTTTAAATGCTGCTTTGCCGGGAGATTCACCAAGAGCAACAGATAAACCAAAATCAATCAGTGCTCCGACAACAGGAAGAGGAATTCTTTTTAGAAGTGGTCTTACAAATCCAAGAACTGCTTTTGCCCCACCTTTACCAGCAAGACCAACCAATCCTTTTCTTGCAAGATTTGTTGCACCAGACCTTGCATATTTTCCACCCAGTTTACCGACTCCTTCTTTTCCAAATTTTTTAAGTGCAGCATCTTTACCAAATCTTTCGGCATATCTTCTAGCAGCTCTTGGGTCAACTCTTCCTGCTCCCTTACCTCCAACTCTTAGTTTTCCTCCACCAGGACCTCCACTTCCATCATCACCACCCAAAGATGTAAGAGCCAGAGCAGCAATAATTGTTGCATCAATTACCTTATTAACAGCATCACCGAATCCATCAAACAATTTTACAACATTATCGCCACCAAAACTCTTTAAAAATCCACGAGTTGCATCATATGCCTTATATCCCCAGTCAATAAAACTGGCAAGACCATTAAACAGTCCCAGTGCAAGATCGGTTCCAAAATCAATTGCAGAACCAATTTTTCCAACAATATCGGGAAGTTTATTGATATGAGGAAGCAATTTTATGGCAACATATCCGAGTAAGACATTAAAAAAGAAATTTTTGATTCTGTCAAAAAATCCAAGTTTAGGAAGTCCAGGAATTTTAGATTTTTTGTCTTCACCTTTTTCGTCTGGTTTTTCTTCTAATTTTTTTTCTTTCTCATCAAATTTGTCTTCTTCGGTTGCTATTCTTTTTCTTTCGGTCTCCTTTTCACTTAAAAGAGTTGTGTTCTTAACGAGATCTCTAATTTTAATAACACGATTGCGAATTACAATCAAATCCCTTTTAGGAATAATTGTTGGTTTTGCTCTTGTTTTTTTCTCTGGTTCTGTGGCAGTTGAACCAGGAAGAAGTTTTGTAGGATTTATATTTGCCATTACTTAATACCCAATACCTTTGCAGACCGGGAATGCCCAGAGGGATGAGATGCACTAAATGCTGGCACTTTGGGAGTTCCTCCCCCAGAAGAAATATTTGGTTTAGTTCCAGTATCGGATGCAGTTACATATACAACTCTTGTTTTTGATTTTGATGGTGCAGAAATAGAATATCTATTGCCAAGTTGCGTTTTTTGCAATATTGCCGAAGGATCTTTTTTTATAGATCCTTCAGATGCATCTGAAGGATCTTTTATAGATCCTTCAGATGCCATTGCAGGTTTTGGGGAAAAAATAGATCCGAGTACAGAACCTAATTGTTGGAATATATTTGGTTGATTTTTTCCAATTGAAGTCGTTGGTTTTGATGCTACTACAGTTTCTTTTGTTAAATCTTTTGGTCCAGATAGTAAAAGTTTTCTTTCATTTGCAAGTCTTTCTGTACTTGGTCCAGAACGAGTAATATTATTTGCAACCTCAACCATATTTCCAGATTTAATTGCCGCAGACAATTTTGGATATGCTCCTAATGGCGCATTTGGTACTGCATTATATCCAATTGATAAGATTGCAGATTGTTGTTGAGGAGACATTTTGGACCAATTTGCAATTTCTTTGGAATATTTTTCTGCCAGAATTCCAATATTGTTTGCAAGTATCTTATCTGCGTTTTCTTTTGTAATTGAATCTCCCAGTTTAACAGATTTTGTTCCACTCGTAATCCCATCATAAAAAGTTGCGCCCCACCCTATTGTTGGAATCCCTCTACTATCAGGATACGCATAAATTTTAGTCTTTGGACCAATATTGGACCAGTCAGTTCCACTGACTACACTTTTTCCTCCAGGAACAATATAGTCATTTTTTCCAGGAGATACCGAAGAAAGTGCTTCTTCTTTTTTGATTAAATTTGCAGATATATCAATTGCATTATTTCCTGTGCTTACATTTACATTAGAACTAGAAGATGATAGATTAATGGGAGATAATATAGGAATCTTTGGTGCAGTGGGAGAACTTGAAGGTTTATCACTATTCATAGTCATAGGTCCACTACCAATCAACCCACCACCGGCAGCATAAGTGGCTCCACTTACAATTTTAGGTTTATTAGTTCCTCCTCCGGCAGCATTCATTGCTTCCAATGTACCAACACCGTGCTTTCTCACTGCACCAGCAGACATCACAAATTCGCCATCAGAAAGCATCGCAGGAATTTTATCAACTCCCTTTTTTCCCGATACTAATCCATTAAAGAAATTTCCAATTCCACCAAATAAATTTCCAAATCCACCAAAGTTAAAACCACCGCCTGCAAACTTTGGAATTTTATCAACTGCCTTTTTTCCCGATACTAATCCATTAAAGAAATTTCCAACTCCACCAAAGTTAAAACCACCGCCTGCAAACTTTGGAATTTTAATAACTCCACCACCGACACGACCTTCTACTTTTGGTGGTTCTTGTTTTTCGTCACCACCAACTCCACCAAAGTTAAAACCACCGCCTGCAAACTTTGGAATTTTAATAACTCCACCACCGACACGACCTTCTACTTTTGGTGGTTCTTGTTTTTCGTCACCACCAATTCCACCAAAATTCTCAATACCACTACTTAATGCCTGAGTAGAACCAACAGTGGCAGCAAGTTGCAATCCTGCACCAAGTAATCTACCACCACGTCCACCAAGGAATTTTGCGGCGCCTGCTGCTTTACCGACTCCTGCCTTTGCTAAAAGTTGTAAAGCAAGAGCAGCAAGTCTAATTCCACCTTTAATGACAATATTAGATATTGCCCCAACAAATTTACCAAGACCTGTTCCAAATCTCAAATATAGTGCTAAAAGAGCAGGCCAATGATCCCCAAGAAATCGGAGAATACTATCAATTTTAGTTTTATTTTCTGGATTTGCAAGCCAATCAATAAGTTTGATGAGTGCTCTTCCAAAGAACACTGCGGTTATAAAATCAATAATTCTCTGCAAAAGTGACTTAACTGGTGCAAGAATTTTTTCGGCAATTTTCATTACCTTTCCAGAACCTTTCTCTAATGCAGACTCCTTTTCTGCTCTTTTTCTATTCTCTGTGGTTCTTCTATCCAACTCTGCCTTCTTTTTCGCATCTTTATTTTGCTGCGTTAAATATCCAATAATTTCTTTTAGAGCATCTTTAATTTCAACAATTTCATTAATCTTTTCGGCACTCTCCATTGCAGGAGAAAGCATCAGAGGGGGGGAATTTACTTCTGCTGATAGTTTTTGGAGATTTAATCCTACTGCTGTTCCTTTCTTAAAACTTGCTGCTGTAATTTTACTAACTTTAAATCTGCCCGTACCTTTCCTTTTCTTTACTCTTTTAAATTCATCTTGAATTAATATCTCCTCTTCACGAGGAATTTTACTTTTACCTGTACTAATTAAAACAGATTGTTCTTTTAAAAGAGAGATATAGGTATCATAATCAATATCAAAGACATCCTCAAGTCCAATTATCCTGAGGATTCGTTCATCTATTTTTTCATCAACAAGATCTTCGCCACTTTTTCCAACAGGAACTAATGCATCACCTTTTGGAGGTTCTTTTGTTGCAGTAGCAGTTGCTTTTGCCCTTTCAACTGGTGGTTCGTCATTTTCTTCAATAAATGAACTTGCCATTTCGGAAAGATCATTCGTCTTTCCCATAAAAATATTGGAATCTATTTTCCTTTGCTCATCTTCACTTAAAGAACTGTAATAACCGGAAATTAGTGCAATCTGTTCGTCAGAAAGTTTAGACGCAACATCTTTACCGAGTTTGAACTCATATGCCTTACGTAATCTTTCAGAACGATTAGCCATTTCTTTGTTGTTGCTGTCTTAATTTTTCTTCTTCTAAATGCTGTGTTAAGAGTTCAACATAAATATCCCTCTCCCACGGTATCATATTTTCAATCTCTGTTAATGAATATTTATGATACTGCATCAAGGCAAAATTAAGACGGAAATAATTTTCCAGATCCATATGGATCAGGGCTATGCGAAAAAAGACGATAACCCTTCTAAAATAACTTCACTTTCTACTTCTGTTTTTGGATTAGTAACTTGAATCGTATGAGAAAGTTTTGGCATCGTTTCAAAGAAGATTTCAATTTCTTTGAATTGTGTCGAATTCATCTGCTCAAGAAATTCCATCAGTTCTTTCTTTGTAACATCACCAGCAGACCACACCTCTTCTTCTGTGTAGATTTTATCAACACAGGATGCAATCAAGTCAAATGACTGTTCCATTGCATTAGTTTTCTTAAAGTCAAAGTTATTCTTGATGAACTGATCCAAAGATGGATACTTCATTTCCATCATAATGGAATCATCAATTTTAATTTTGTTTGTATGATTTTCATTTTTCTGAACCTTAATATCATCCAAATCAATTTTTACAGTAACCGTAGTTTCTTCATCATCAGGGCAAATAACATTTACTTCAATCTCTTCTCCGACAGATTTTGCACGAATATTGAGGAAAAGATACTCAATATCAAAAGTGGGAAGAGTTTCTACCTTGATATTTTTTGTGAGAATACAATTTTTAATAACTGTCTTGATAGCAGTAGTAATTTGCTTTGTGTCTTCACTTTCTAAAGCAATTACTAATACTTTTTCTTCTTTTACAAGAAAGGGTCTATAATGAATCGTTTCACCAGTTGAAGGCAATTCAAGTTCATATGATGGTGTCGCAATTTTAGGTAAAGGCATAATGTCCTATAAAAAATTCAGGTATGGTTATTTATCACATATCCACAACAAATCCACCACGAGCACTTAAAGGACCAGGAAGAAATTGTGTTGGTGTTGGTATAGTAGAATCAGTTCCAAAATTATTGCCAAATTGTGGATTTGCATATGCACTTGTATTAGAAGGATTTAATTGATTTGAAGGAGCATCTTCATTTTTAAGCACATATCTCGTGTAACTAAAGGCTACTGTACATTTTAATACCGATGAGGATTCATAGGAAACCGGCATAGATGTAATATTGATTGGATATGCCTGCAAAAATCTGTATCTCAAATATTTACTTCCATAGTCTCTTTCAAATTTATGAAGATAAATTGCATCCGCCCTATAATCTTCAGGATAATTCATCCTATAATAATATTCTGGTTTTTCTATTCCGTCAGAATATTTCTCATTGACAATAAATGCAATCCAATTTTCAAAAAAATGAATAATTGAATAATCGTGATCCACATAAAAAGTGAAATCTGCCCGCTCATCATATTGTCTGCGATATGCATGTCTTTCTGTGACACCAGTAAAATTATCGTTTATATCATAAGTTGCCAATTGAGATCCGGGAAGAGATGCATCACAACACATCAGTGATATAAATTCTTGATTATATTCTTTACCTAAACCAGCCTCAGCACGTTCCTTTACCCAATCTGTTACCTTCTTTGGGGGATTAAACCAGCACTGATAATGAGAGGTTAGTGCCGGATTAAGAATAGAATTTTTTATCTGAGCAACTTTCCTCTTTTCTGGTTTAGGTGCTGGCATCTAAATAAATTTGACAGTATATATTATGTATTAGACATAAGAACAAAAGATGCCTCGGGATTCAAAATATAATCAAGGTAAATTTCATCCACAAAATCCCCAAAAATATAAGGGAAATGTGAATAATATCATTTACAGAAGTTCTTGGGAATTGAAGTTTATGCAGTGGTGTGATAGAAATGAGAATATTTTGGAATATGGTTCAGAAGAATTTTGGATACCATATATTTCTCCGGTTGATAATCGGGTTCATAGATACTTTCCAGATTTTATCATCAAAGTAAGAGAAAATTCTGGAAATACTAAAAATTATGTTGTTGAAGTCAAACCACAAAGGCAAACTGTTCCACCAAAGCAAAAGTCAAGAGTGACCAAATCATATCTCTACGAAGCACAGACATATGCAGTGAATCAGGCAAAGTGGAAGGCTGCAGAAGAATGGTGTGCCGATAGACTTTTAAACTTTATGGTCATCACAGAAAAAGAATTAGGTATCAGATAATGGCAGAAGGTTTTGGACAATATGTAGGTAAATCTTCAACATCAAGGATAAAGGAACTTAAGAAAAGAGTCAGAAAAGAAAATACAAAAGATCCTGAAGATTTAATGATGATTATCATGGACGTTTTTAAAGAAGAAGTATTATATCCAGAGCCAGGAAAATTTTATACTTTTCTTTATACTGCCAAAACTCCAAATATTGAATATGATCAGCATCCCCTAATTGCCTGCACTGATATTCAAAAATGGGGATTTAGGGGATTAAATTTTCACTGGAGGAAATATAGAAACTATACATGGCAAGAAGTCATAGGTAAACTGCACGTAGTTCGTGAAAATGAACTTGATGAGTTACTTGCACTGAGTTATGGAAAATTCCGTCTAAATAAATAAAAAAACTGTAAAATGTTTAGAAGAACAGAAAAATATATTCTAAACACCTCTTTTGGTAAGGAGGTATTCTGATGGCAACGACACCTCCAACATTTAATGGATGTCCAACCGGTGCATATTGTAGTGATCAAGCAATGACACCAGTTGGTGCCGATAAAACACAAATATACCATAGAACAGTAACAACTCTTATAGGTCAAGGACCAGCATATGCGGGATCAAAGACAGAAACTTATATAGTAAAACCAGCGGGACCAGCAGGAACTTTTCCTACTTGGGTTCTTGCAGCAACTTCAACTGATGGTGGAAAAACACAAACATTTACAAGTAATGCTGGAAATGATCTTAAAAAATCTATGTCTCCTGGTGGAGATATGTACAAAAATACTACTAAACAAACTCAGGACACTCTTACTAAAGGAGGTGATAGTGGAAAATTAGAGAAAATAACTGCAGAAAAGCAAAAAGAATTGGGATTTGTTCCACAAAGTACTGCCACAAATCCAGAAGATTCCAAACCGGAAGCGGGTGGTTTAACTGCGGGTTCAACTGAAGATAAAGCACTATCAGAGATTTCAAGCAAATATATAGGAAGACAAAATTATCCTGATGTACATTATCCCAAAAAACTAAAATTAAATGAGCAAGACTGTATCAAATTTACAATTATACGGTATAATCCAGTAACATTAGCATCATCAAATACAAGTCAAAGAAATGTGGGATTTCTTCCAAATAAAAATGAAACAAATAGATCAATTTTGGGATCCATCATATTACCAATTCCTGGTAATATTGCCGATAAAAATAGTGCCGATTGGCAAAAGCAAGATATGTCAATTATTAAAGAAACAATGGCTAATGCCACGAATAGTTTCTTTATAGGTGGTGCCGAGGCGGGAAAAAATGCAGCAGAACAAGGTGTTAAATCTATATCAAGCGATACTAATATTTTAAAAGGATTTGTTGCAGCTAAAGTTACCGAAGGTATATTGGGTACATCAAACTTATTGGCAAGACAATATGGTGCTGTTTCAAATCCAAATGCAGAATTACTATTTAATGGACCCTTATTAAGGGATTTTAGTTTTATATTTAAAATGTCACCAAGATCACCAGAAGAAGCAAAGGATGTCAGAACAATTATTAGATATTTTAAGCAGGCAATGTCAGTTAAAAGAACAGAATCTGTTCTTCTTTTAAGAAGTCCTCATACATTTGCAATTTCATATCTATCCGGTAATAAAGAACATCCTTATTTGAATAAATTTAAAGAGTGTGCTCTAACAGGATGCGGTGTAAATTACACTCCTTATGGATCTTATATGACATATGGTGGAAATGATAAATCTATGGTTGCATATGAACTTAGTCTTATCTTTCAAGAACTTGAACCAGTATTTGATGATGACTATATTGATGGTGATGAAATTCCAACAGAGATAGGTTACTAAAATGGCATCATACTTCCGTCAGGTTCCTAATTTTGATTACGTTAGCAGATTACCCGATGCTAAAATATCAGATTATATTTCTGTAAAGAACCTTTTTAAGAAAGGAAAACTCAGAGATGATATTTTTCAGGATTTATCATTTTTTGAAAAATATAAAATTATCGGAGATGAAAGACCCGATAATGTTGCATTTAAGGTTTATGATGATCCAACTCTGGATTGGGTAGTATTGCTTTCAAACAACATTGTCAACATTCAATCAGAATGGCCTTTGACTCAAAGTTCTTTTGATACTCATCTACTATCCAAGTATGGTGATTATGATACTCTTTACAGTGGAATTCATCATTATGAGACAACACAGGTATTAAACAGTCAGGGAGTAACAATTGTTGCTGCTGGACTTGAAGTTTCATCACCGTATTCTGTAAATTATTATGATTACTTTGTTGGTTATCAAGTTGACAGTGGAGACATTGCAGTACCAGTCACAAATTATGAGTATGAAAATAAACTAGAAGATGATAAAAGAAATATTTACGTTCTCAAACCATTCTATCTGAATATTGTAATGAATGATATGGGAGATATTATGCCATACAAAAAAGGGTCCTCACAGTATGTTAGTGAGGACCTGAAGAGAGGAGATAATATCCGTTTAACTAGTTAATCACTCTTCAGCTAACCTTTGAAAATATGATAAGGCATCATCTTCATCTTCATCCGCAGAATTAACTACGGGAAGTGAAGGAGACTTAGAACGGGCATAGGATTGCTCCAGTTCTTCCACTACACGACTCTCGGCAGTGGGTGCCTGAGTATAAGACTCATACTCATCCTCTTGTTCCATAACAGCACGAGAGGCGGAAGGAGAAGTCTTCTGACCCAGAACCATCTTCAGACGCTTTTCAAGTTCTTCATAGGACTTGAATTGATCTGGAGCAACTACAGCAGCAAGAGAATACTCCTTCTTCCAGATTGCTTCCATTGCATCATCATCGTCAAGAAGAGGACCCTGACGATCAAACTCAGACTTATCATAGTTCCAGTAACCATCCTTCTTCACAATCTTCAGTTTGAAGTTTGCACCTTGCCAGAAGTCAAAAGGATTGATAGGAGTTTCATCCTCAAACTCAGGTTGCATAGCTTCCATAATCTTATCAAAGATCTTCTTACCATACTTGAATAAGAACACCTTACCTTCATTTGAAGGATTGGTAGGATCCTTTACAACATAAATGTTGGAGTAATATGATAACTTGCGCTTTTGCTTACGAACAGTTTCCTTGTTTGATTCAGTACCAGTATTCCACAGTTCCCGATTATGCTCACCAAGAGGATCCTTACCACCAATGGTAGTCAGAGAGTTCTCAATGTACCAACCACCAGGACCTTGAAATGCGTGTGAATACATCTTTGCCCAGGGAAGTTCTTCATTTTCAGGAGCAGGAAGAAAACGAATCACTGCAAATCCATTACCAGTCTTATCCATCTCTGGTTTCCAGAGACGCTCATCGGCACCACCAGAAGTGGTACTCATCTTCTCTACTTCCTTTACCAACTTAGAAGTCAGAGAACCCAGTTTGGATTGCTTCTTAAGATTTTCAAATGACATTTTTACCTCGGATTAGTTAGATTTGGCCTTTGGGGTGATCCCCTTACTATTCTACAGGTCGGAACCTGTTTTGTCAATCTGTTGACGCATCAGTTCCAGCATTTTTGACATATTGCTAAAAATTACGTTCATATCAACACCTGAGGGAAGTCCCATCATCTGTGCCGATTCTACAATTTTATTCTTCATAGATTGTGCTTCTGGATCATCTGATAAACTTAGACGAGTATATAAAACTTGCTGCTTATGTAAAAGTTTATCCAAAAGATCTACGTGATTAATTTTTTCCTCTTTACTCATATGAGGAAATTCAAAAACATTCTTGTATATTTCTTCCTGCATCTTTGTAATTTCAGTCATTTCTGCACGAACGACATCAGATTTAAAAAATTTACTCATGAGTCCTCCAAGATAATTTCTTTCAAGATTTTTTTATATCGGAATATATCTATATGTAGGAATGGAGAGTACTTTTTAATCTTACGGCTTACAGTTTGCCACACAGGATCGTTAAGTTTCTTATCAAAATCTTTTACAAATGAAAATATTCTGTCATAAATTGCCAATGTTTCAATACAAATCTTTCCACTCAAAAATTTTTTTAAAAGTGGTGGATGTTGCCTTGAGCAATCAAATAACTGCTCCAAGTTGTTTGAAGACAACATTTCTTGAGATTCTTCTTTAAACAAATAAGAGAGTGACTGAACCTTCTTTTGCCATTCTTTATATCTTGTTTCTCCTTCTTTCATAATCTCACCAATCCATAGTGATTGAGGATCATCACAAGAAACAAAATTCGCAACAAAAAACTCCACAACTTCCTTATCTGTTTTTTGTCTTGTTACCTTTTCAAACCAAAATCTATCTTTACGTTTGTAAAAAGACTGTACTGTTGCACGACTTTTACCACAGTATTTGTGATAATCATAAGAATCTTTCGTAAAATGATTTTTTAGAGCAAGATATTCACGATAAGCATCAAAAGGCATCATTTCAAAAAAAGTAATATAGGCATTTTTTGCCGGGAATTTTTTCCCCCCAAAATGGAATTAAAAGACTAATTTGGCACGGGAAGTCTTCTTCAAAAAATTAAGTTGCATTGCTTCGTACTTAATTTTCTCCTTCAATGGTTTTGAAATTAGTTTAGGCACTGATTCTACATCAAGATTGTTCAATTCACAAAAATGAACAATTGCATCAATGTAACTCATCTTCTCTTCGGTATGTACAAGAGTTTCAATCTCTTGTGCAAACCGTGTTGGGCAAAAGAATTTACTTTCTAGTGCCTTTTCTAATTCATTCTCCATTCTCTGTCCCAGTATTGTGATGTACAAATTCTTTAATGTAACGAACTAATAACTTAATATAATCGTTCTTGTTCCTTTTGTCAAACACTTTCACTTCTCCGGTAGGAGTTACCATAATCGTAATAAGTTTTACGACAGGAATTTGAGTGAGTTCATAATACGCAGAAGCATAAAACATTTCCTGAACAAAGTAATTTTCCAACCACTTTTCTGGTTTGATTTTACCAGATGTCTTAAAGTCTATAACAGCCAGTTCTCCATCATATTCTGCGATGCAGTCAACTCTACCTGCTAATCCAAGATACTCTGAATACAGAGTTCTTTCAATCGCGTGAATATTATTTATCTTATCCAGATATTCCTTCGCATGAAGAAACATATACTTGCTTGCTGGTTGGTAATTATTCCAATCCAGTTCCTTATTTTCCAAATAATCTTGACAGACTTGGTGATAGTCAGTACCCCGTGCAGTCGCAATACGAGTAATCTTGTTTGCTTCTTCAATTCCAACACGCTTTCGCCAATCCACAAAGATTTGACGATTATAGAAACTTGTGACAGAAGTAATAGAAGGCACCCACTGACCATCGGGAAGATGGTATAGGCGGATGCCATTCTGTTCTTTCTTTTCTAACTCAAGATCACCTAAAAAATTACAATGAATAAAACTCATACACTAGCTTCCATTTTTGCAAGAATATACTCTTTTACGAATCCAGAGCGAACAATATCTTCTACTCCAAATTCAATAATATCAATTGAGGGCATTATACGAAGAATTTTCATAAAATCAGTGATTCCATTCTTCTCATTAGTTCTAATCAAGTCAGATTGTGTGGCATCACCACAGAACAATATTTTTGAATTTTCACCAACTCTTGTAATTATACTATCAAGTTCATGAAAATTCAAGTTTTGAAATTCATCAATAATGATAATAGCATTGTCAAGAGTTGTACCACGAATGAATGATGTACTCCAAAAACTAATTGTTCCTTGAGTCTTGAGATTGCCATAGAGCATCTCAAAATCAGATTCCGATGGCATCTCAAACATATACTTTACCATATTCTTATAGGGAATTTGGTAGAGAGAAGACTTGTCTTCGTGATCGCCGGGAAGAAATCCAATTTCTCTTGTCGCAACAAGAGATCTTACGATGTAAATTTTTTCGTATGGAGTCTTTTCATCAAGAACATCCATAAGTGCATTATAAAGTGCAATAAATGTTTTACCCGTTCCAGCACACCCATAAGCAACAACGTGCTTATCTAACTTATAGGATTTGAAAAATCTTTCTTGATTATCGGTAAGTGGTTCAATTGTTCGAATATAATCAAGATTTATGGGTTTTTTACGTTTGATTTGACGATTTCCCATTCCAAAAGGCACTGGTAATACTTGGGGTTTTTTTCTTGCCATGAGGGGAGTTAGATTGGTTTTACTTTTGAACCGGGCATTTTTGATGCTCTATGAAGAACATCATTCCATCCTGGATGAGATTTTTTGAGACGATCATAAACCTCACCCAGTTCTCCAGATCCTGGACAAGTAGATGGATCAGACCAATCCCTATCCCAATCAGAATTTTCTTTTTTCCATTGAGCCCATTCGTGAACACTCAGTACCACTTCTTTTTGTTCACCTGTTATCTTGTTGTAAACTGGATATGTTGACATTTATAAAAATAATATACAAAAATATTTATTCTATCATGATAGAGCGTTGATATTCACAAGGTTCACAATCTTCACGAGTCCATTCAAGAGCAGCAGAGATTGCAGGAAACTGACAAGTAAAAATACAACGAACTGCTTCTGCAACTTCCATATGCTCTCTCTGCGTCCCGTGAGCACTTCTAAGGGTGATGTAATGAATCCAGGAGCGAACACTACCACTCATATAAAGGCGCGTCTGAGTCGCTTGTGGAAGCACAAAACGAGCACATTCTTTTGCAACACCCTGAGAAAGAAGAAGATTGTAAATATTCAAACTCTCTTCAAAATGCTTTTTAATCAACAAACTCATAGTTTCTTTTAAATCACTTCCAAGATCATCTGTACTATTTTGTCTATTTTTTGTATCTTGTCTCCGCAAATCAGGTACAGGAATTTCAAGTTGAAGTTCTGTACTGTCTGCATACCTTTGACTGAATTGCTGAAAAGTAAAACTCCTATGCCGGAGGATCTGCGTAGCAATCGCAAGCGAGGTATTAATCTCAACTGTAAGGAATGCATGTTCAAAGATGCTCCAGTGTTGATTCTTGATACAATATTTAAGCAATCCCTCAAAAGAATCATTCTCTTGATTTTTTGGATTACTTACACGAGCACAATATGCAATATGCCTTTCTGCATTAGGAGTAACAGAGATTAATTTTGCTAACTGAGTCATGAAAACCAACTTCCCTTTAATGTTTTATAAGATTGACGTAGTGATTTAGTGAGTTTTTTGATTTGTTGATATGCTTCTTCGGTTGATATTTTTCCACTGCTTGCAAGTGCAGAAATATACCCGACGTGAGTAGCATAGACACTAAGATTATTCTGTGCCGCAATATCAAGAAAGTCTCCGTCTCCACTTGGTACAGCAAAAATAAATTTTTCAGTTTCTTTTTCCATAATAGGTTCAATCGTCGTCGTCTTCGAATACTTCGTCATAGTCTCTCACATCTCCAACATAGGGTGCAATTTTTTCATACACATAAGCTTCTGGACTTGAATATACTTCTGCTTTGAGAGAATCAACCAGAAGTTCCAGATTCTTAATTAGTATTTTAAGCTTGTCTTGATTCATTGTTTTTCATCCTTAGCAAAGATATTATACACAAAAAAAGAGAGGGTGTCAACCCTCTCTTTAAAATTTTAGAATTCCAAATATTCCATCTTTCTCTGCAATCGCAGAACAAGTATCCGTCCAATCACCACAACACATATACATTGTGCCATTCTGTTCACGAATATTTGCGTGATGAATATGTCCCACAATCACTCCATCATAAGAAGCAAATTTTCTCACATAACGAATTAAATCCATTTCATAATTATCAATAAATCTCTTTCCTCTTGGAAGAGCTTTCAGAAAGTTTACCAAAGAAAATCCAATAGTTTTATTCAGAAAGTTATTCAGTGGAGTGATTGTCTCATATCCTTTATTCATAAAGTATTGCTTCCAAGAACCAGAAGAGAACTCAGAATACATATCACCATGAACACATAAGAACCTTTTATTCTTACTAGTATGAATATACTCATTACAGATGACAAGATTATCAAACTTGAAAGATTTATTGTTTACATATTTTCTTGCCACTGCATCGTGATTACCAAGAACATAAATTACTTCTGTTCCTTTTCTACAAATATCAAGTATTTTTTCTACTGCCTTTGTGTGCCTTGCTCTCCAATGCGTATTGTACCTTTCCATACAATGCACATCAAGAATATCGCCAACCATTACAAGTTTCTTGGTATCAAGTTCATTTAGAAACTTGAGAAACTTTTCAATATTACATCTGTCTGTTCCCAAATGAACATCAGAAATAAAGACTGTATCGTAAGTCATCGTTCTATGTAAGAGAGTGTATGATTTGTTGAGTATAACTGCTGAATGACCATATCGCAACCCAATTTTGGATCGGAATCTCCACAGGTATAGACATCTACTGCTGCCTTACCTTCCTCAGGCCAGGTATGAATACTGATATGACTTTCTGAGAGTAAACAAATTACAGTTACTCCTTGAGGATTAAATTTTTTAGAAATCGTTTGAAGCACTGTAGCACCACTTAAAATTGCTGCTTCCTCTAACAACCGAATAAGATAATGCTCGTCATTCAAAAGAACAAACGAGCATCCATACAAATTTAATAAGTAGTGCTTTCCCATCAGTCTACCGGGTCCTCTGTTGCTTCTTTAATTAATGAACTCACATAGTTCTCGGTTCCATCCATCGTCTTTATAGCAAACAGAGGAGACTTCATATACTTTTTAACTTTCTTATATTTTTTTAATAGTTGTTGAACTTCATCTTTATATACTGTCACCTTTGTAACATTATCAAATCCTTCTTTCATTTTCTTTTTTTTGCCTCTTTAGGTTTATATCCCCAAACTCTAGGGTTTGTTCTTCCGTAACCAAAATCAATTTTTTTAACTGCACCAGGACCATACTTATCATAGTACATATCAAATATCTTTACGTTTTTACCACGACAAAGATCCATATGAGTTTCTCCATTAACTTCATACCAAATTAATTTGGCATCACTTGGAAATGTAGGATCTTTTACCTTTTGCAATATAGTTTTTTCCAAAAGAATTTCACACCCATACTCAGAAGGGGCAATTTTGTTCTCTTTTGATTTATTCAAAATTGACTCCTCCTGAGTATTTTTTACAGCATTATCAGTTCTATTCACGAACGTCCACCCCAAGTAATATCAGGGTATGCCTCCTTAATAAGATCTAAATCTACTTTGTATTTGGTACTCAGTTTTTTATCCTTTACAAGGCAGAGAATTTCTGCTTCACGAGGATGTAGTCCTTCCAAAATTTGAATGAACATTGTTTCCCTACGAATCGTAGTTAAACTATCATTACCACCTTTCACAAAATGATAGAGTTGTTGATATTCTCTACGAAGTGATGTGTGATCAGTACCAATTGGCACTTCATTCTGCTTATAAGGAACTTCTCCTTCTGGAATCATTGAAACTACGGTATCATCAAAATTCCAAATAAAAATGGATTTCAATGATTCGGTTTCGTATTCTTTAAGAATTTGAATTCTCTTTTCTCTTGTTCGTTGTTGACTTACAAGATCAAGAATTTCAAAAATAAATGGATTGGGCGGCAATTTAACTGCCGCCGCTGGAGCTCTTTTAGTCTTCGTCGGTGTCTTCGTCGTCGTCATAGTCATTTTCAAATCGTACTGCTATTATTTCGTCGGGATACATATTCCCATTTTCATCAAACATTTCTGGATGTGTTGGGTACATATAGGATCTTTCATAGAAATGTTGCTTTAACATCCATCCCAATATACCACCAACAAAAAAGAAAATTATTGAAACCAATGTGCCTATGGTGAGTGCTACTGCTAACATTTGTTTGCTCCGGAGAGTTTATTTTTTTCTTATATCAAAGTGAAATTCAACAAAAAAATCAAACTCTCGTTGAAAGAGAGAAATCATTTTACCAAACTTCACTTGAAAAGTCTTTGGTTCGAATGATTTCTTCCTCCTATTTCTAAGCAACAACTCAATGCCCCGATTAATTTGAGGCACATTTTTATTTAGTTTGCTTTTTTCTTCTTCGTCTTCTATCATAAGAAACTTTTTATCAAACCAATTTTTGTTCCTGTAGATATCTTACGGTATCTGAACAACCACCAAGATGTTGTTCATCATTTAGAATTACTTGAGGAAATGTAGAACCTTCACCAAATTCGGCATAAAACTGTTGCCTATCAAAATTTTCTCCAAGATTATAAACAACGTGCTCAAGGTTTGACAATTCTAGCACCTGTTTGATTTTGCTGCAATAAGGGCAGCCATCTTTTGAATAAACTGTAAACTTCATAAGATTAAAATTATTGGTAGGATTAAGGTTAAAATTCCTATTATAAATCCCCCTATCTGATAAAATAGGGGGTTAATACTATCGGGATCCATAAATTTTATTTATAAAATTCTAACGAATCACTATAATTGAGTTATGTCTTTCTGGAGTATATAAACACAGTTGTGCAAATGAAACTCCAATGCCCATAAAGATAATAAAACTAATTGGAAGAGTAATCCATTCTTTCATTGACTGCAATCCCCGGTTCGGGTTCTCCATGAAATTAAAAATAAATCAATCACATTTTCTCTACAAGACTTTTTAGATGACCCCTGTTCACCAGCCATAATGACTGTTGGAGGAACGACTATAGGAGCACCACCGCCACCAGGAGAGAAGAATGATGGGGGATTATATTGGGAGGTTTGATACTGGGCATTAGCAATCGTTGGAGCAAAAAGAGCCAACGCACTCATGACAAAAAGGGAACGCGGAATCATGATAATGTCAAGTTGGACAAATTTATTCTACTCGAAATTGCTTGGCGTGTCAACAAAAAATCAGAGGGGGTTCAGGATGCATTGTTTCTTCTCGTTCCATACTTGTATAGATTTGGATTGGTTTGTGGTTTCAACCAATTCAGAATGGCATCACATCTTTCTTCTGTAAAGAAGTCTTGATTATAATACCAAGTTTCCCAATCACTATGAGCCTTGGAACGATTGCAATTTTCACAACAGCATACTGCATTTGTAAGAAAATCGCCACCACCTTTACATTGTGGCACTACATGATCAATTGTAAGTCTATTTGTGCTTCCACAATAGGCACATTTGTTATTCCACTTTTCTTTTATTGATTGTCTCCACATTCGTTTTGCATCTGATGAAGAGGTTGTATGTAAATGATACAAATAATCTTCAGAAGAATTGTAGAGTTCCATGTAGGAAAGCATCTATGAGTATTTAGATACTAAATGGTTGTTGTGTCCCTTGATTCAAAATGAGTTGTTCTTTAAGTTGTTTATCATTTTCCATTTCAGTATATGAAACATTTACTATCTGATCTGGAATTTTTTTAGCAATCTTAATTTGACGATAGGTTCTTCTAAATCCAAAAGAACACATCATTTGAGCATCTTCAAGTGTTGCGGATTGGCAAATACGAATTCCATTTTCGTTTAGAATTTCATAAGGCATAGTTAATAAAAAAGGGAGGATTTCTCCTCCCATTATATCATAGTTTAACTATTATATCAACCGATTGCGGGTGCAGTCAAGGCAACTGGTGTTGCTTCTGCTGCTGCAAGGTCAAGAGGGAAGTTGTGTGCATTCTTAAACTTTCCCTAACTATCTGGTATTACTACCAGGATTGGACTATATCATCACCATTTCTGGTGTCGGACGCTTATTCCTGTTATTAAGGGAACTGTATCCCTCAGGTAGTCTCTGAACCTTTCTTAGATGTATCTAAGACTTGGCTGCTGATTGCCCACTTGGGGTTTCCAGCAATTCATCCGATTTATAGAGCGCAAAGCACAACTTGACGCTCGTGCATAACTTCCATTCCAAGTCCTGCTTTGTTAAGAATATCAGCCCAAGTAGGAATTACTCGGTTTTGACTATCAAGCAGAGACTGGTTAAAATTGAACCCATTAAGGTTAAAGGCCATCGTAGACACGCCAAGAGCAGTGAACCAGATACCAACAACAGGCCAAGCAGCCAGAAAAAAGTGAAGGCTCCTGCTATTGTTAAAGGATGCATACTGGAAGATAAGTCTTCCGAAGTATCCGTGTGCTGCAACAATATTGTAGGTTTCTTCTTCTTGTCCGAACTTGTACCCATAGTTTTGACTTTCGTTTTCAGTAGTTTCACGAACCAGTGATGAGGTTACCAAACTTCCGTGCATCGCAGAGAAAAGTGAACCACCAAATACACCAGCAACTCCAAGCATATGAAAAGGGTGCATCAGAATGTTATGTTCTGCCTGGAATACCAACCATTAGGCAGAACGGGAACCTATGTTTCCATAGGGATTGGACTATATCATCAATCTATTTTATTAGATTGTCGGGCGCTTAAACCTGTTATTAAGGGGACTAAACCCCTCAGGTAGTCTCTGAACCTTCCTTAGATGTATCTAAGGCTTGGATGCTGATTGCCTTGTCGTATTGCTCTTTAAGAAAGAGATTAAACTGTTCTTCGGTATTATCACCATAACCATAAAGGTCATGGAATAGTTTATGAACTTCTTTGTGAATAAGAACGCCATTGGTAATATCATATCTTCTTTGAGGATATGCATTCCAACCATCTAAATGATGAGTAACAAGGTTAGATTTTTTACCAGTAACGACACAAGTTCTATTAAACTTTTGTTTTACTGCCTCTCTCCAAATATAATAATCTGTTGAGGGGTTGTTAAAATCTCTATTTGGAGTTCCTTTATATGCAGGATGGTTTTTACCAAACCTACCTTTAAGAGAACCTTTACGACCTTGTGCTTTTAGAGATAGAAGTTTTCTGGTTTCGTCACTAACATCCTTTCCTTTTTGAGTTTTGGAGATAGTGATTTTCCTACAATGAGGACACCCAGTTTTCTTTGCGTTTTTATAAGAAGCAACACTTGTATCAAAATGATTATTACAAGTATTACAGAAGAACTGAACTTTACTTTTGATGTCGGTATAACCTTCCATAGAAACTATTGTGTGGTTTCTATTTTCAGCAATGATTTTTATATCATCAATAGTAAGTTTCTTAGACATTTAACTTTATGTATCTATTATTATTTATAATAACATAAAGTTAAAGGTTAGTCAATACGATTTAGGTTTCCAGCAGTTCACCCGATTTATACTACACATTGGTTTAGTTTATGTAGTTAAAAGTTCCAGAAATACCAAGAGGCATAGCATCAGAGAATGAACCTTGACCGAAAGGATATACAAGGAATACGGCAGTCGCAGCAGCAACAGGTGCTGAATAAGCAACCATAATCCAAGGACGCATACCTAAACGGTAAGAGAGTTCCCATTCACGTCCCATATAGCAGAAGATACCAATGAGAAAGTGAAATACGACAAGTTGAAACGGACCCCCATTGTAGAGCCATTCGTCTAAACTTGCAGCTTCCCAGATAGGATACAAGTGAAGTCCAATAGCATTAGAGGAAGGAACAACAGCACCAGAGATGATGTTGTTACCGTACATTAATGAACCAGAAACAGGTTCACGAATGCCATCAATGTCCACAGGGGGAGCACCGATGAATGCGATGATAAAGCAAGTGGTTGCAGCAAGCAACGTTGGAATCATCAGAACACCGAACCAACCAACATAAAGACGGTTATCGGTAGAAGTCACCCAGGAACAAAATTCGTCCCAGGCATTAAAAGTTTTGCGTGTAGCAATTGTAGCAGTCATTTTTCGTTAAAGGGGTAGGTAATAGTTCAGGAGGTGCTGAACGGTAAAAGTATTCCTACGCAACCCTCCTGCGTAGGTATAAGGACGGATTTTACTTGCCTAGTCCTGGTGCGGCAAGGTTAAGAAACTTTACATCCCTTAACATCTATTTATTATAGCACTGTCAGGAAATCCTGTCAAATATTATGTCAGAGTTATATTAGCACTTCTTAAGACACCATCAGTTCCCCTAACTTTAATTCTCAAGTTTGTATCAGTAATAAGTTCAAAACTCATTTGAGAATTACTTGGAGGAGTTGATGTTGTTCCCAATCCAACTGTTGAAATTCCAGTAACTAAACTATCACCAACAACTGTAAGTTTTGATGTTGGATTGGTGGTTCCTATGCCAACGTTAGAAAGTGTATGAATACCTGCTGATGTTGATATCCAATATGAATTGCCCTGAGGTCCAACAAGTCCAGTTGCTTGTTGTGTTACACCTAATGTTGGTCTATATCCTACTGTAACATTATAGTCTGTCATTTCTTATACAACTATAGATGAATTTACTAGAGCCGAACCTTTAATTATTTTTGTAATCTTTCCAGTCCCAGTTGCAGTGATTACAACATCAAAATAATATCTACCAGCATCCAATGCATTTGAAATTGTATTGCCCATAGATAATACAACTTGCCCAGCAGCAGTTACAATTCCAACAGTAAATGGTTTTGAAGTAGTTGAGGTTGAAAATTTTTTAATTGCAGCAGAAGCAGTATACCCAGTTAAATCAAGCGGAGTACCATTTGGATTTCTTACTGTAAACACATCTTGATAATCTGTGCCCTGCTCAATTGTTATATTAACCTCTGGAACTGCCATCGCACGATTGGAATTTTAAATATTTAGGACGAATCTTTTATCTAAATATTTCAACAACCCATTTCAACTTATGCCAAGGGAATGGAATACTCCGGACAGAGAGTGTTGGAATGGTCCTATTCATAAGATATTAAAAGCAATAGACAATCATACAGACATTTACATAAAAACCGGAGATACCTGGCATGAAGAACAAGCCAAATATCTCCGTAAATATGTTTATAATTTAAAAGACTGGATAATCAGTCAAGAAAATTAGATTACATTACAACATCTTTTGTAATACATCTTACGATCATCCAATCCATTATAACCACCGTTGACTCTGAGAGTAACCTGCTCTACCGTTGGATTTGTATCACATAGAGAATTCATTTGATTATTCATCCACCAGAAACCAGCACTGATAAACGGATAACGAGTTGCAACATATGCTACACCATCCATCACATCAGGATCCTTGATGTAGTTGGCAAATGCCTGATAGTTTGCTCTACCAGTCAGTTGAATATACCCAGCACCTTTATATCTTGGTCCATCACCAGAATAAGTATTTCCAAGATCATCACGACCCTCATAAGCATCACCTGATGCCAGTTCCATTTTATATCTTCCACCACCAGACTCATGAGAAATCTGTGCGAGGAAGTGGCGAATACGAACAGGAGTGGTAATATCAAAAGTCTTCAAACACTTATTCAGTTCAACAATCTCTGTATCTTGAATAAGTTTAGTAGTACAACCCCAGATGAATGCAAGTTGTTCTTTTGAAACAAGTTGCATACCATAAACTGGTGGTTTTGTTCTATAGAGTTTTGCAAACTCTTCAAGAATATCAGGTGCTACGTGCTGTTGAAGATACTCCCATGCTTTCAGTTGCTCTGGAGTATTCTTATTATACTTAATCGCATCTAAAAAGTTAATAGTCATGTGAAAATCCTTCCCCATCCATCGTTCCCATTTGGGCACCAACGAGCAACTAATTCAGACTTCTTATAGATAGCACCCTTACCATTATAAACATCCCCAGTATAACCATCATTAAGTGAACCATAAGGATCATTTACAACATAATCACCACCTTATGTCTTACCGACTACAACGATCATGTGGCCGCCAGTAGGATTAGACAAAGAACCTCTATGGAGGATGCCAATAACCACAGGTCGTCCAGCAGACAACTCACAATCAATATCTGCGAAAGACAAATTGTAACTAAACTGAGAACGGATACCGTAGTCAGATAATGCCTTTGTTTGAACTTCGTGATCTGTTGTATCACCGATTGAAAAGACTTTGCGAACATACGCATCATCTCCTTTTACTCCTATCAAAGTGCCTGGTTTAAAATACTGAAGACACATTGCACAACTGGAACTATTACAAGTGCGTGATGCATCTGTATAATTATCAGTCTGTGGATAATAAGGAACATCTAAACGAATAGATGACTTTGGTTTTTCTACTTTGGTTCGGTAAATACGAACCCAATTTGCACTATCCTCAAGCAGTGCCGCAGCATACTTCTCAATATTTGATTGAAGTTCATCTACTGCAGCAACGTGCTTTGGATTTTTTGCATCATAATTCTTAAAAAAGTTATGCAAATCTATTTTAATACAAATCTCTTTTAT
>Ga0214923_10000745_pt1 | contig 48491 bp, 43 predicted proteins | sample LL1510_MetaG_FD_177993 | JGI IMG/M metagenome (GOLD analysis project Ga0214923, IMG submission 177993) | Freshwater microbial communities from Lake Lanier, Atlanta, Georgia, United States - LL-1510 | ecosystem: Environmental > Aquatic > Freshwater > Lake | place: USA: Georgia | collected...
AACGCCAAGAGGCGCCGGAACCGGGCTCAGCGGTGGTGCCCTGCCCGTTACAGGAGGTGTTGCCCTCGATATGAGTCGGATGAACCGGATTCTAAACATCGATACCGACAACATGCAAGTGACCGTTGAGCCTGGTTGCATCACTGAAGAAATTCAGCAAGCCGTGGCGGCATATGGTCTCTACTATCCACCAGACCCGTCGAGTCGCGGTTCTTGCAGCATTGGTGGCAATATCGCCCATGGCGCCGGTGGGCCTCATGCAGTTAAATACGGCACAACACGCGATTATGTATTGAACCTCCAAGTGGCTCTGGCCTCCGGAGAATTAATTTGGACAGGCGCATCTGTCCTGAAATATGCCACGGGCTACAACCTTACCCAGCTGATGGTGGGTAGTGAGGGCACCCTCGGCGTGGTCACCCAAGCGGTGCTCCGACTCATCCCGCAACCTACCCATACTTTGCTGATGCTCATGCCCTTTCCGAGCTTGGAGTCGGCCTGCGCTGCAGTCACCGAAATATTCCGCCTCGGTATCACCCCTTCAGCGCTCGAATTCATGGAGCGTGATGCACTGGAACTGGTGTCAGCCTACCTCAAACGGGAGATGCATATTCCTGACACGGTACAAGCGCATTTATTGATCGAGCTGGATGGGTCAGATGAAGCCATGCTGCAGCAGCAGGCAGCCACCATTTTTGATGCCCTTCAGCACCGAACGGTAACGGAGATTCTCCTGGCACAGACCGCCAGTGAACAACAGCAATTGTGGCAATTGAGGCGGCAAGTAGCCCATGCCGTGCGAGCAGCCTCGGTGTATAAAGAAGAGGATACGGTGGTGCCCAGGGCGGCATTGCCACAACTCATCAACAAGGTCAAGGAGCTTGGAAGAACATTTGGATTTAGAAGTGTGTGTTACGGACATGCGGGCGACGGCAATGTTCATGTGAATGTCCTGAAAGGTGATCTCAACGAGGAACAATGGAATGGGGTTGTGCAACAGGGCATTCGTGCGTTGTTTCGGGAGGTGTCGGCCCTGGGTGGAACCCTATCGGGCGAACATGGAGTAGGCTGGGTTCAACAAACCTATATGCCCGAGCTGGTAGGAGAAACACAGCGGCATCTTATGCGGGGTATAAAGGATATATTTGACCCTAGGGGCATACTCAATCCGTGTAAAATTTTCTCATCACATGCAAAATAGGAAAGCTAAAATGATCGCGTCACTTTTGGTGTTGTGGCGTCTCCTAACGGCCATTGATGGGCAGGCACAATCTACCCCAGTCACTGAGCTCCAAAGATCGCCCGCTTTTATGGGGCCCAATGCACTCCCATTGAGTTGGACGCAAGAACCTGCACCCCCCAAACAGGGCCGGATTGATGTATTGTGGGAAGTTCACCGGGGCAGGGGCGATCGCACGCACAACCCTTTTGTCATGATTCGGGTGCCATTTGCGCCGGGTAAAGTGGTCATGGACCTCACTTGGCGGCCGGTGGAGTGGTTCAATACCACCAACGAAACCCGTATCCTAAGGGGCGCACGCGACTCAACGGGTTTCAATGCTTCCGACCTATGGGTCGCCTTTCTGGCCCAAATCCTGGCCGCAGAGGGAAGGGGTAAAGGCTGGGATGTATCGCTTCATGTCGCTACCAAAACCACAGCAGGCAAGAACTTTGAAAGTGCCAGGCACACCAATGCACCGGGGTATTTGTTTGAATTGCAAGGCGGACGTATTTGGCAGCGTGCGGGTCGCTTTCCCGACCGGGTCTCCATTTTTGCGCGGGGTGGATTGTTGGTTTGGCAAGAGTCGCTTTATGCCCAGAATGATGCATTTGCCTGGGGCATCCGCAGTCATTTGGGCTATAAAAACTGGCAGTTGGGCGGAGAATTGACCGGCTATCAAGGCTGGATAGGAAATGGGGATAGTCCGGTCGTTGCCCGAATCGACATCAAATCCCCAGGGCAAAAACTGCAAGGAATAATCGGATATCAATATGCTTTTAGTGATTTGTCAACCCACCTCCTTCGTGCAGGATTGTCGTTCCCATTCCAATCATCGCCCAAGCAGTAGTGAATACCAGAAGCATGAATGTTTTTCATAATTGTACCAACCAATGAAGTGGCAAAAGAAGCAAGGGCTAACATTGGTGATCACAGGCTTGCTCGTGGGCGCTGCGGTTCATGGTACAGATGTATGGAAAAGTCAGCAGCTGTTGGCGCGTGTATGCGCGAAACCCATGACAGAACCTGCTGGCAAATGGGTGGACTGGGTGTCTCAAGATTCGTTTCTAAGAAATGAACGTTTAACGGGCGTGGTTTTGTTGTGCTCTGATCGAGACATAGAAGCGCATCAGGTGTTGCCGAAAGGAATGCCCCAATCCCTCCGCGTGATCTGCCTTTACCCCGATTCTCTGTCTGTTCAGGCCATGAACCAATACAGCATGCAACAACGTGAGGCATGGCCAACAGAATGGCACAGGCAATATCACTTATATAAAAAATTGGAGCGGCAACGCTTGTCGACCGCGCTAGAGCGCAAAGGAGAACAACGAACCAAGGATGTGCGCGCAGCACTGCTTCAGGTAGATTTACTCACACAAGGGCAAACTCAGGCCTACCGTAGTTCCATAACAGGATTGCTTTTGGGAGAATTTGCACGGCAGTGCATCAGTGAAACGGAATCGCGATGGCTCTTGGTCTACGATGGTATGTTGCATCAGGAGATGAAGAGTAAATTCACCAAAAATCCCAGAATCCAATATGAAGATTGGGGTGATGATTAAGTTTTACCATGGGCTAGCGTTCATTTTTCTGATGAACAGCGTCGCCATAGCCCAGACAAAAGATGGCTGGTTGATACCCAATGGTGGGCAATGGCCGAATCAAGTTTTGGCCCATACGGATATGCCGGGAATGCGCATTTTTGTGGAGCGCGACCGCCTAACATGGGTGCATATAGACCGAAATGCGATGGCCGAAGCCCATGAACATCCAGGCGTTTATGATAGTCTGCCAGTCCACTCATGGCAGAGTATTTTTGAGGGCAGTGGTTTCTCCGGACAGCCTACTTATCAAAACCTAGGTGCGCACTCCGTGAGTTATTTTTTGGGAAGTGATCCGAATAAATGGGTAGGTGCACTCGTCCCAGCGCGCAGCATGACCCTCTCCGATTTTTATCCGGGCATAGACCTCAACATTCAGACCATAGGGGGCTTCAAATACGAGTTTAGGGTTCGTCCAGGTGCACATCCCGATCAGATTCGTTGCCGGATTGAAGGGATCGAGTGGGTCCTGAAGGATAGAAAAACGATCACTTATCATTCCAAAATACACCCCATCATGGAGGAAGCACCACGGGCATGGTCCATAGTCTCTGAGGGTGGAGAACAAGCGGTGACCATGAGCTTGAAGAGGAAAGGATCATGTTGGGGCTTTGAAGTGGGGCACTGGCCGGTCAACAGCGTGCTTGTCCTCGACCCAGTATTGGTTGGGAGTACCTACAGCGGCTCAACCGCCGATAATTGGGGTTTTTCAGCCACATACGCTTCAGACGGTTCAATTTTTTTAGGTGGAATCGTATTCGATGTAGGCTATCCCACGAGCATTGGTGCCTATGACATCAGCTTCAATGGCGGAACAGATATGGTCGTTAGCAAATATGCCCCCGATGCCACAAGCCTAATCTACAGCACCCATTTGGGTGGAACATCGGGCGACACCCTGCTGAGTCTGGTTTCGGATGCACAAAATCGACTTTATATTTTGGGCAAGAGCCTGTCCACCAACTACCCGGCCTTCGGTTTTGATCCCACGCACAATGGTGGGATGGACTATGTAGTGTCACGATTAAACCCGGCAGGCACCCAATTGCTGTCTTCGACCTACCTCGGTGGTAATGGAATGGACGGCGAAAACTTCGGAAGTGCACAAATGCAAAATTTGAATGCACTTTGGTTTAACTATGGCGACAACAACCGCGGGGAGATCACCCTCGATCCAGCGGGCCGGGTACTGATTGTGGGAAATACGACCTCCACGAACTTCCCCACCAGTCTATCAGGGCATCAGCAGTCGATGGCTGGCATACAAGACGGGGTTCTGGTGAAGTTATCTGCAAACCTCGATAGCCTGATTTATGCCTCCTATTTGGGTGGCAGTCAACAAGACGCCATCTATGGCATTCGGGCTATGGGCGTAGATACGGTCTACATAACAGGCAGTACGTTCAGCAGTAACTTTCCGATTTCCTCCGCTATGGGAGGCTACATCCCCCAATACCAGGGTGGGGGCGATGGTTTTCTTTTGGCGATCCGCACCACTGGGGGGCCACCCGTATTTGGGACTTTTTTAGGCAACGCATCCTATCAGCAAGCCTATTTGCTTGATCAGGACGCCGAGGGTAGGGTATATGTTACAGGAATCAGTACTTCTGCTCTGGCCGTGACGCCCAATGGAATATACAATAATACAGGAGGCAAGCACTTTATACAGGTGTTTAATTCGGATCTCGACAGTCTGCTCCGGGGCACGATGATCGGTGCGAATTCAGTAGGGCCCAATTTCTCACCCACAGCCTTCATGGTCGATATATGTGGGAAAGTTTATTTAACCGGATGGGGCGGCTCAGTGAATACGGCCAGAAACATCCATGTTTCGTCTATGGTGGGCCTGCCCGTCACCACACAGCGGTTACAGGCCACCACTGATCACCACGATATGTATGTGATGGTTTTCGAATCTAATTTGGATTCGTTGTTGTATGGTTCTTTTTTTGGAGGTGGACTCTCGCGGGAGCATGTCGATGGTGGTACCTGTCGATTTTCGCGCGACGGGGTGATCTACCATGGGGTTTGCGCGGGTTGTGGGGGAGGAAACGACGATTTTCCCACCACTCCAAGTGCCTGGTCTGCCACCAACAATTCACTGAACTGTAACGCGGCTGTTTTTAAAATCGACCTACAGTATGTACAGCCCGTAGCAGGCTTTGCCACCCAATACCCCGACACTTTTGTCTGCATGGGGGTGCCCGTACAATTTTTTTCTACTGGAACACTGAGTGGTACTTTTTTGTGGGATTTTGGTGTTCCTGGTGCACAATCGACACTGCCCAATCCCGCTTATTCGTTTCCGGCCCCAGGTACCTACAGGGTTACCCAGCGCATCAGTAGTTGTGTGGGCACCGACACCATCGGCCGAAACATCATGGTGAAGCCGATTCCAGCCCTGCAGCTTCAAACACCCCCCGCTATTTGCCTGGGTGACTCCGTAACCCTAACGGCTGCTGGCGCTCGTTACTACGAATGGGATTCATTGTATTCGGGTGGCGGTCATCAATCCGCGCAAATAAGGGTTTCACCCCCATCGAGTCGTTGGTATCGGGTAGTCGCCTCCGATTCGCTTGGTTGCCCGGTAACCGACAGCGTTTGGGTACGGGTGAACGTCCCCAGAAGGGTGTTTTCTGGAGCGATTTATCGCTACTGCTTGGGAGATACAGCACGAATCAGTGTGCCCGTTTCGGGCTATTCAAGTGTACTATGGAGTTCAGATCCAGAGATCATATCTTTAACTGCTTTTGGCCAGAAGTTTGCATCAATGCAAGCCCGATGGGTATACCTGGAGTTGACCGATACCGCAGGTTGTCGGTTGCGTGATAGTCTCCGCCTGATTCCATTTACCGCACTTTCCGTGGATGCAGGGCCGAACCGAACCATTTGCTCGCCAACGCAACTTACATTTACGGCACAGGCGCCCCCACAAGCGCGCTTTCTTTGGAGTACGGGCGACACCAGCCGACAAATTAGTTTTTTCGCCGGGCAGAGTCAGACGCTTTGGGTTCGTGCATTTGATCCGCCATGTTCGAGTTTGGCTGATACGATTCAAATTGTTTATGAACCCCTACAAGCCGCCTTTGGATTTAGTCCGGATACAGGTTATGCCCCGCAGACTGTTGCTTTCACCCAACTCAGTTCGGGTGCATCGGTCAGTCGCTATTTGTGGACATTCGGTGACGGGGGCACAAGCACATGGCCCGCCCCAGTGCATACATATATGCGCCCTGGGCGATATACCATTGTCTTGCGGATTGATGGCGACGACCCATCGTGCTTCGATACCGCCCAATCGGATATTTGGATCGATTCCGTTGGAATACGACTGCCGACAGCATTTACGCCTGATGGGGATGGAGTCAATGATATTTTTACTGGCTTTACATACGGTTTTGAAACTTTATCAATCTCCATTTTTGATCGATGGGGGCGGTTGGTTCATCATGATGTTGCCCCTCGGGTCTATTGGGATGGTACGCAACAGGGAATGCCGCTTCCGTCCGGTACTTACCCTTACATCATTCGGGCAGTACAAAAAAACGGTGTTCGCAGAAGCCTGAAGGGGGTAGTGGATCTTATTCGGTGAGTTTCGCTGCCAATATGATGAATAATCGCTAAAATACCGTATCTTTGCACCCGCATAAAGCGATCCGCAAGACGCACCCGGTTTAAGCGATCCGCAGACGACTAAATTGCTTCGTTCATTAGATTCCGTAGCTCAGCAGGTAGAGCAATACACTTTTAATGTATGGGTCCTGGGTTCGAATCCCAGCGGAATCACCAAAATATTCACGTCACCATTTTTCCACCTGAGCGTTACGCCACCCGATAAAAATGGGCTTTAAACCATATTTCTCGGACCTACCAAGCTGACTTCCCCCGCATCATTGGTAAAGCTAACATACACGCTCGTTCCATCGCCCAGCGCGCTTTCAATGCGGACAACGTGATTTTTCATCCGGATTAAGCGGTTTCGAATACTCTTTAGACCAATTCCCCCACTGGATTTTGCCAATTCAAAGCCCACCCCGTTGTCGGTCACACACAATTGTATGCGGTCATCCTTTTGGGTCAACTCAACATAGACGGAGGTCGCAGCGGAATGTTTGAGGATGTTGGATAAACATTCTTGGATGATTCTATATAAATCTAGCGCGATGGAAGAATCAAGATTGATGTGGTCAATGTCGAAATCGAGATGAAACGCACACGACGGCCGTGTTATATTCAGGTTTTTTAATAATCGGTTAAGTTCTTCTTTTAGGGCGGGAACATTCATGGGTTGAGGATCCATTTGATAGCTGAGGGCCCTAACCTCATTCAAGCCCTGGTCGAGTGAGATCAGTCCCCTTTTGTATCCTTCCCAATCTTTCGAATTCCATTTGTCTTGATCTTCCAAGTTCGAGGGCATCATCATGCGGGCATTCAACAAAAGTGCCGCCAAATGATCGTGAAGCTCTCGGCCGAGCCTTCTGCGTTCTGCTTCCTGACCCAGAACAAAATAGCGCTCTATTTCCTGTTGCTTTCTTAGAAGCAGATTCGATAATTGTTCCCTTCGTTTTCGCTGTAAATACAGTTCATAAAACGATTCCCATGTGATGATTCCCAGGGAAATTAACGCCCCAGGGAAAACAGAAAATCCGAATAAATCGAGCATTTTGATCCAGGGTCGGGTACCATAGGCCTCCAAAAATCCACCAATGGTGAGGCTTAAGGTAGCTAAAAAAAGGGCAAGGGAACGGTTTTTGGCTAAGGGATATGCGAAAATACAAGACCATAATAATAAAAATAGACCAGGTAGTTGTAAAATCATCATCGCGGGTATGAGGCTGTACCGCCAGTCTTTCAGGTAGGGCCAAAAAATGGCATAAATGGGAATGCTGAGGGCCACCCCTACGCTGATTCCATTCAACCACCGATGAATCAGTGGCACGGAACGTTGGGTGCGCAAAAATGCCATGCCGAAACGAAGATATAAGACATACAGGATCACAACCAATACCCAGGCCACATGATTGGCCATGCCACCACGCATGAGCCATCCAAATTCACGGGCATGGCCCGATTTGACTAACGCAAGTAGCCCAAGGGTAAACGCAAGCATGGCTGGCCAGATATAAATGAGCTTCCCTTCTGTGAGGGCCAATACCAGAGCGAGAAGCGCGAGGCACAGAAGAATGCCCAATTTCAAGGACCATAGGGTGCTCTCTTTGAGACGGAATTCTGCATAAGACGTGGAGGTGGCCACGTAAATGGGTGAAATCATTCGGGTGCTCAGGGTGTTGCGCACGCGAATCATCAGTTTTACATGGGATTTGGGCTTCACTAGGACGGGCAAAGACGGCAATCGATCGGGATGCGACCAGCGAGGAAGATCCACCAAAGTGCCGGCCATACCGGCTTTGTATAACCCAAGGCCGTCATCCCTAAAAAATTCCACGGAATCCAGAAACGGATTGTTTAAGAAAATCGTTAAATCTTGGTTGAAATCAGAAGGATTGTGAAAGTCGATCATCGCCCAATATGCGGTTTGAGCGATGGCGATTTGATCTTGTTCGACCCGCAACAATTTTTCGGCCAAACTTGGGGTAGAAAACAATCGCTTCATCTCCTCAGGACCAATGCTTAGCGTTGGTTCAGGATAAAAGGGTATTTGATGAAGGTGGGTTGGCCGACCATAATCGATGGGTAGTGTGATTACAGACCCTCCATAAGCCACCCACGTTTGGCTGATCAGCCAGGCAAACCCCAATGACAGGGCCCTGATGCGAATAAAATGACCTTTCAAGATAGGCGCTTCAAAGGGTGCTTCAGTGTTATGGCAGCAAATGGTGTTTTATGGCATACGATACCAATGCGGCACTGCTGCGTAGTCCTGCTTTTTCTAAAATATTCCTGCGGTGTGTCGAAACCGTTTCAACACTCAAGCATAATTTGGTTGCGATTTCCTTCGAACTGAGGTCTTGCGCTACCAAACTGAGCACCTCACGCTCACGACGGGTGAAGTTGGGTAGATCAACGGTTCGTTCGGCATTGGGCTCCTCCAACCAATGCATGCCGCCTTGGACCATGCGCCAAACAACCTCCTCAAGGTTTTTTTGGTCGCCTTCCTTAGAAATAAAACCATTCGCACCCTTCACATATGCATCACGAAGCATATGCCTGCTGTCATACATGGTCATGATCAGTACTTTTTGCAGAGGATTTTTTTCCTTGATCCGTTCAAGTAATTCGAGTCCACCCATCGGACTCATTCGGATGTCGGAAATGATGAGATCATAGCAATTCCCTGCTTCCATAGAAGCCAGTAAATCCGCACCACTGGAAAATGAATCGACCCCTTCAACAAAAGTGAAGTGGCCAATGATCCACTGTAGGCCATCCAGTAGGATCCGGTGATCGTCTACCAGGGCTATCCTGTAACGTGTAGTGGGAGATTGAATCTCCGGGTGTTGTATGGTTTCTATCATAGGTGAACGTATTTGAGTGATTTTTTGCGTTAAGGTGAGAGGCGTGTGATGGTCCAGGCTCCAGCATCATGAGTTGAATATTTCAGTCGATCATGCAGTCGCGACCTCCGGCCTTGCCAAAATTCGTATTGGATGGGTTTTATCCGGTATCCGCCCCATTGCGGTGGACGCGGTATGTCAAAGGGCGATGGGTATTTCATCCTCATGGCCTCCATAGACGACTCCAGCGCTTCACGACCTGGTAACACCTGGCTCTGTGCGCTGGCCCAGGCACCCAAACGGCTTTCTCTGGGCCGTGATTGGAAATACGCGTCACTTTCAGCAGCATCAACACGCGTAACGAATCCGGTAACGCGAATCTGACGTTCACTTTGCGGCCAAAAAAAAGTGGCGGCTGCCCGGGGGTTTGCTTCTAATTGCTGTCCTTTATCGCTCGAGTAATTGGTGTAGAAGGTGAGGCCCCGCACATCATATCCCCTGAGTAAAACAATCCGGCCAGCTGGCATTCCATCTACATCGATGGTCGACAAATGCATGGCGTGGGGTTCAGGTTGACCACTATTGATGGCTTCGCGCATCCACTGATCGAACAATTCGAGCGGTTCCATGGGAAGATCCGACTCGAGGAGCGTGCCGTGCTCATATTCCATCCTCAATTGACCAACTGAATGCATTGGATTATCGTTTTTCATGTTTAAGGCAAACTATTACGCCAAATATATCGTTAATTTGACCAATTGATTTATGCAACCCAAACATAACCCGAAGCAAGCCCACCGCCTGAATCAAACCTTGGTTGCTGGCACCTTGATGGCAGCCTGCCCATTCCTATCCGATGCACCCTTTCACCGAAGGCTGCTCTTGCTGGCCGAACACAGCCGTTCTGGTAGTGTTGCTTTTGTTTTAAATGAATACAGTGGGTTTAGGCTGGGTGAGTTATTGCCCGGCTTCGCGGGTTGGGATGTGCCCGTGTGGACAGGTGGACCGGTTGAGGACGATACCCTTCACATGGTTCAGGTTCAGTCGGCCGGATTGGCAGACAGTACTGAGATAAGACCTGGTATTTGGTGGAATGCTCATCCAGCTAAGGCCATGAAATTGGCGAATGAGGGTCTATTGGACCAGACAAAATGGTATTTTTTTTTGGGTTATGCCGGATGGTCGCCAAGGCAACTTGAACATGAATTCGATGAACACTATTGGATATTAGGTCACTATAACCCAAATTTTTTACCGGATGAGGGTTCTCGGTCTCAGTGGGCGCAGTTTTTAATCGATTTAGGCGAACCCTATAATTGGTTGAGTGGTGCACCAACCCATCCTAGCCTTAATTGAAGCATGAACGCGCCTGATTTTTTTATTCACTTTTCACATTTAAGGATCTTGTTTCCAGCCAAAACGATGAACCTCCTCCTTTTGATTGGTGGTTTCATGGCAATAACCTCATGTTCCACCGGTGAGGGTGACGGGCAACCACTTCATGACCTCACAGGCGCAACCATGGGAACAACTTATTCGGTTCGTTACGCTGGAGATTCTGTAGCCCAACTCCAAAAGAGTATTGATAGTTTGTTGCAGAAGGTCAATGAATCCCTATCGACCTACATTCCCCATTCTTTGATTTCAAAGCTCAACCAAAGTCAGAATGGGGGTATTGTTGATAAGCATCTTCGCATTAATTTTCTTAAATCGCTCGAGATCAACCATCAAAGTGAGGGCGCATTCGATCCGTCGGTGGGTCCACTTACCGAGGTATGGGGTTTTGGCACCAAGCAGGTACACAAGCTCCCAGATTCAAGCACCATTGATTCAATCCGAACCTACATTGGACTGAACAACTTTAAGCTATCGGCAGACAGCATCTTGAAATTTCATCCCAAAGCGCAACTGGACATGAGTGCTATTGCAAAAGGTTATGGGGTCGACCAGGTAGCAGCCTACTTGTCATCGCGGCACATACGCAATTTTATTGTAGAAATTGGTGGGGAGGTACGGGCGCAAGGCAGCAAAAGTCCGGATAGGCCATGGACAGTGGGCATAGAGAAGCCCCAATCGGGATCGGAGAGGATGGTTCACCGTGCCCTTCCCATCATCAACCGGAGTATGGCAACCTCTGGTAATTACCGAAATTTTAAAGAGATAGGCGGTCGAAAAGTGGTGCATACCCTGAGTCCCCACACCGCTTACCCCATCGAGAGTGACCTCCTGAGCGCATCCGTCTTAGCAGAAGACTGTATGACGGCCGATGCCTGGGCAACTGCTTTCATGGTGATGGGATTTGAAAAAGCCCGTCGCAAAAGCGGTGAACTAAAAGGCATCGATGTGGTGTTTATATACGTCGATTCCAATAACGTCATCCATGAATATTCCAGTCACGGCATCGCCAGCAACAACCATTGATATGTTAGGTTTCCGTTTACACCTTCCTCAATGGGCACTGCTGCTTTTGTTTGCCCTGCCCATGAATGTCTGGGGTGCGCGAATTCTGATTCCTATGGACGGACAGCAACGCGATCATCTGAAGGCTTATGGGATAGCTTATTTGAGTTTGAAGCAAGGACAAGAAATCAGTTGGCTGCTCAATTACCGTGGCGGTAGCTTCTGTCTGCCGCAAGTCGCTGCGCTCGAAACAGAATGCCGGGTGAGGGGGGTGAGCTACGAGGTGATCCCTGAGGCGACATACGGACGGATATTGTCGGAGATTTCGGATCCCGAAACCAATATGGAGGTGGTGAAATTGGAAGTGGCACCCAAAATCGCTGTATATACGCCACCGAATAAATTGCCTTGGGACGATGCCGTTACTATGGCCCTGGTTTATGCGGAAATCCCGTATGAGAAGGTATATGATGATGAAGTGCTGCAAGGAAAACTTCCTCTGTATGATTGGTTGCACCTGCACCATGAGGATTTTACCGGTCAGTTTGGCCGGTTCTATGCATCCTTCCGTAACGCGGAGTGGTATCAAAACGAAGTACGCCTGGCTGAGGCAACGGCCCAAAAACATGGATTTGATAAAGTTTCTCAGCTTAAAGGAGCCGTAGCAGCCCGCATTCGCGACTTTGTGACGGGGGGGGGCTTTCTGTTTGCCATGTGTTCGGCCACCGATTCCTACGATATCGCCCTGGCTGCAGAAGGGGTCGATATATGTGAGCATATGTACGATGGAGATGCCATCGACCCTTCAGCGAATCAAAAGCTGGATTTTGCAAAAACTTTTGCCTTCAAGGATTTTCAACTCAAAAAAAATCCATTGGAATATGAATTTTCAGATATAGACGTGACAGCTACGCGCGGTTTCCTTCAGGAGCAAAACGATTTCTTTGCTTTATTTGAGTTCTCTGCCAAATGGGATGTCATACCTACCATGCTCACCCAAAACCACGAACGGGTTATAAAGGGGTTTATGGGACAAACAACAGCGTTTCGCAAAGAACTGATTAAAAGTGATGTCTTGGTCATGGGTGAGACCAGCAGCTTGGGCGAGGCCCGGTATATTCACGGTTCTTACGGAAAGGGTACCTGGACCTTCTTTGGCGGTCACGATCCGGAAGATTATCAACACCTCGTGGGCGAGCCCCCAACCGATTTGAGCTTACATCCCAATTCGGCCGGCTACCGCCTCATTCTGAACAACATTTTGTTTCCCGCAGCCCGCAAAAAGAAACAGAAAACATAGGTATTTTGACCGCCGATGAACTGGTTACGGCGTCGATGAAAGTCCCATTCAACGGCTATCGCGCCAGCCTTCCTGGCCAAGTAGGGGCACGAAACGAAACTGCTCAAATGTTTCTTGCACAATGTCAGATTCTGAAGTGCGTGTGATGCGCATCATGTTCTGACTTTCTTCATCGCCTACCGGAATGACCATGGAACCACCTATCTTTAGTTGCAGTATCAATGTCTGAGGCACAACGGGAGCGCCCGCCGTCACAATAATGCGGTCAAAAGGGGCGAAAGAAGGCAAACCCAAAGTACCATCTCCAAAATAGACCTTGATCTTACGGCCCATATGGAGAAGTCGCTCCCGTGTGGCATGAAACAATGCGCGTTGGCGTTCAATACTGTAAACGCGTGCGCCCAATTCTTCCAATACACAAGCCTGGTAGCCGGATCCCGTACCAATTTCCAAAACTTTCATGCGCTCTTCCACACCCAGGAGCGCAGTCTGGAAAGCCACTGTGTAGGGCTGCGAGATGGTCTGTCCGGCACCGATGGGCATGGCCTGGTCGGTATAGGCCAACTCGGTGAATGCAGTGTCGAGAAAGACATGTCGTGGCACGCGACCCAAGGCAGCCAGAACCCGAGCGTCACTGATGCCCTTTGCATTTAGCTCTTTGACCAATTGTTGCCGAAGGCCTTGGTGACGAAAGCTATCGGGGATCGAAGGGGACATGGGCTGGAGGAATCTGCTGGCAAAAATAACCCCATAGCCGCAACGATAATCCGTAGCCAACCGATAAATTATGCGTAAAAAGAGCCGTTTGTGCTCTTTTAACCCTATTTTCGCGCACATCATCTCAATTATGGCTCTATCCATCGGCGTATTGGGTGCCGGTCATCTCGGAAAAATTCATATGCGCTGTTTGCGCGCCCTCCCTGATTATTTTGATTTAAAGGGTTTTTATGACCCCGACGCCGGGCAAGCGAAGCAGGTCTCGGCATTGTTTGGCCTTCCAGCCTTCAATTCAATGGAGGAATTGCTGGAATCAGTGGCCGTGGTTGACATCGTTACGCCGACCATCGCACATTTTGCCTGTGCGGAGGCCGCCATTCGTCGGATGAGGCATGTTTTCATTGAAAAACCGCTTACCCAGACATTGGAAGAAGGTCGTTTATTGGTTCGTTTGGCTCAAGAGGCGGGAATCAAGCTACAAGTTGGACATGTAGAGCGTTTCAATCCCGCATTTCAGGCAGTGCAACCATATTTGCGCCAACCCCGTTTTATTGAGGCGCATAGGCTCAGCCTTTTTAACCCGCGTGGCACTGATGTGTCCATTGTGCTGGATCTCATGATTCATGACATCGATGTGCTGCTTAGCGTGGTGGGCGATGGCATAAGAAAAATTAGTGCGAGTGGCGTTTGTGTGGTTTCGCCCACACCGGATATTGCCAATGCCCGAATCGAATTCCATAATGGATGTGTGGCCAACTTAACGGCCAGTCGGTTGAGTTTGAAAAACATGCGAAAAATGCGGTTTTTCCAATCCGATGCCTATTTATCCGTCGATTTTCTCAACCGTGAATCAGAGATACTTCGCATGAGTGATAGCGAACCCAGCACGCCAGAGTCGGCCACCCCGGTCGATTTAGGTCCTCAATTGGGTACCCGCTGGATCACCCATGCCCGAAAAAGCCCGCCGGAAACCAACGCCATCATGGAGGAACTGCGGTTGTTTGCTGAGGCCATCGAATCCGATCAACAGCCTGTTGTGGGTGTTGAGGCCGGTTACAAAGCCCTGGAGGTGGCATTTGACATATTGGCGCAAATGGAGGCTACTGAACTCCCAAAGGAATGAGAAGTGTATTGGTTTGTGCTTTGGTAGGCTTACTGACCGGCTGCAGTTTGTATACGGCGGACCAGGGCATCCCTTCATACATCTATGTGCCCGGCTTCAACTTGTCGACCACCTACGCTGAGCATGGAAGTGGCAGTTCAAACATAAAAGATGTTTGGGTGTTTATTGATGGAGACCTTCAGGGTGTTTACCCCTTGCCCGCACATTTTCCGATTTTAAGAGAGGGGCCTTTGGCGCTTCAATTGAGTGCAGGTGTTATCCTCAATGGTATTTCAGCCACCCGGTCGATTTACCCATTTTATACCCAAGCCAATGCCTCTGCGGAACTTGTTGCAGGCAGAACCGACACCATCACCCCTGGGGTAACCTACCGCGCATCGACGCAATTTACCTGGTTGGAAGATTTCGAGGGCCAGGGATTTAGCCTTCGGTCGTCGCCCTCGAGCGATACCACCATCGGCAGGACTGAGAATCCCGCCGATGTATTTGAAGGTGCGCGGTCGATGTATATAGCGGTAGACGCACGGGCGCCTTATTTTCAGGCAGAGGGAATTCAAGCATTTTCGCCACCCGGTGTTGGGTTGCTCCCCGTATTTCTGGAAATGAACTACCGAAATTCACAGGCATTCGAAATTGGTTTGCAGATCATCGGCCCGGCCGGCTCAATCACCGACCTTCCCATCGTAGTATTTGCCCCTTCTCCGCTTGAATGGAAAAAACAATATGTCAATTTTTCGCCTTTTCTCCAGCGCACCCCGGGTTATACTTATCGCGTTCTGATTACAGCGCGACACGATTCGTCTTTAGGCAATATTGGATCCATTTGGCTCGATAATCTGAAGTTGCTGTGGTGAGCCGTAAGCGTTTAGATGCCCTCGCATACGCCGTAGGTGACTGGCTTTCGGCCTTATTTGCCTGGTTTTTGTTTTTCCGATACCGCAAACTTTACGTGGAGCGACTCCCTTTGCATACGAGCGACTGGACTGAACTCGACTCTAATTTAATCAAAGGTCTGCTTGTTGTGCCGTTTTGTTGGTTGGTGTTGTATGCCGCCTCAGGTACTTACAGCGACATATACAGAAAATCGAGACTCAATGAATTGGCGGGTACTTTTTTGGCCACATTAATCGGGGTTGTGGCCCTCTTTTTTGCACTCATTCTCGATGATCAAATCATTAGTTATACAAATTATTACAACAGCCTACTGGTACTATTTTTCCTTCATTTTACCCTCACCTTCTTCTCAAGATACACACAGTTGTCCTTTATTTCGGGCAGGTTGTATGCGGCAAAAATTGCGTTCAACACTTTGCTTGTAGGCGATAACCCACGCGCACGGAATTTGCTGGAAGAGATGAAGCGCCAACGAAAGCCGACAGGCAACCATTTTGTGGGCTGTATTCGGCTTACCAATGGATCGACCCATGGCAGTTTCAATGGAATTTTGCCAACCCTTGGGTATGTCGAGGACCTCCCAGACTTGATTCGCAAGCATAGGGTAGAGGAAATTGTGCTGGCACTCGACGACCAGGAGCACCACCGTTTTAATGAAGTGGTTAACCTCATCCGGGATGAGGGTGTGATCATCAAAATAGTTCCTGAAATGTATGATATCATGCTCGGGCACGTCAAAATGCAGCAAATATTTGGCTTGCTTCTGATTGAGATCTACCCCGACTTGATGCCACCTTGGCAAAGCAGCATGAAACGCTTTGTGGATGTCCTTGTTTCGATAATAGCCCTGATACTCCTGGCACCGCTCATGTTGTATTGTGCTGTTCGGGTTTCCTTGGGGTCAAAAGGCCCGGTCATGTTTCGTCAAGAAAGAATAGGTTTTTTGGGCAAACCATTCATCATTTATAAATTTCGGTCGATGGTGGTCGACGCCGAAGCGAATGGCCCGGCACTATCTAGTCAGAATGACCCGCGAATTACTTCATTTGGAAGAGTCCTGCGCAAATGGCGGCTCGATGAACTACCTCAATTTTATAATGTACTTCTGGGGGATATGTCGTTGGTTGGGCCACGGCCCGAGCGTCGCTTCTATATCGAACAACTGATGGAGGTGGCCCCGCAATACAAGCATTTGCTCAAGGTCAAGCCCGGCATTACAAGTTGGGGTCAGGTGAAGTATGGGTATGCAGAGAACTTGGCACAGATGTTGGAGCGATTGAAATACGATCTACTTTACATTGAAAATCGTTCGTTGTTGGTCGACTTCAAGATTCTCATCTACACCCTCATTATCTTGTTTGAGGGTAAGGGCAAGTAAGAGCGACCTATTGATCAGCCACCGACCATTGAATCCGGTAGTCTGGCCCCACCAACAGCTGCGTTTTTTTTCGTCCGTTTTGGTTCACTCCCACCACATACCGTTGCTCAGGAAATTCGCGGGTAAGTAATGTGAGTTCAAATGACCAATTCTGGTACGGGGTCTCGCCAACATATTTCTCCCAATACAGCCAGATAGAATCGTCCTCCCGTTCGAACCCGACATAATCTAATGTCATTCTGTGCGTATCTGCGATTAATTTGATCTGCTGATGAATCATTGCTGCGCGCAACCAATCATGGATTGTACTATCGCTCTGGCCCAGATCAATGGATTGATTTAAATGTTTGCTGAGCGCCCATTCAAGGTCATCAGTAAATACCCGTATGGCCATATCCAATTGTGGGCCATGGATATTGAGCTCAACCAGGCCAACATGAAACGGGTGCAATGCCTTGTGCAGCAGCGGGGCATGTTGCTCAGTGGGCGGTTTCGCGTACAATGAAACACCATTCAACGCATAAAGCATCATGAATAGATGTGTATAAAAACTTTTTTTTGCCCAAATCACATTCATCTTAACTTTTTTCAGTTCGGATCGACGCAAGACGGTGCATTTAAATGCCCGCCCACTGAGCTGGATTTTCCCTCCATTGTTTTAACAATTCTTCTTCACCTGCGGATAGTTCACCCGATAATCGGGCTACATGCAGCAGGGTGGGGTAGTCGCATAAACTAAAGAATGGAATCTTGGCTTCGTTGAATAGTGTTTGTGCTTGCTTGAAGCCATAACTAAAGACCGATACAATACAAAGTATCCTCATGCCCGCTTCTTGAACCGCTTTGGCGGCCTTAAGCGAACTTCCACCCGTCGAAATTAAATCCTCAACAAGTACGATTCCCGAATCAGGGAATATTTGCCCCTCAATCTGCTGGCCGCGGCCATGTTGCTTAGGTTCAGGTCGTACATACAGTAAAGGCAATTGAAGCCGATCGGCCACCAAAGCCGCTTGGGGGATCCCTGCCGTGGCAACGCCCGCAATTGCCCGAACATCTGGAACATGTTGCCGAATGTGATACGTCAACGCATCAGCGATGTAAGTCCGGGCATAGGGATCGCCCAAGGTAAGCCGGTTGTCGCAGTAAATGGGCGATAACCAACCACTCGCCCATTGAAATGGCGATTTTGGGGATAAACTAACGGCTTTTATTTTTAGCAGAAGTTTCGCAATTTGTTCTGCCGTTTCTTGTGGATTCATACATGCAAAAATACCTCATTTTTTTTTCGGATCGTGTCATCCGCGTCGCATCAAACGAACCATGGACGCCCCGGATAGGTCGGGTTGTGTTGCAAGGATCGGGGGTTCATGACCTTCATCGCTGGTTAAAAAAATTGGAGCAGGATACGGGCATTAGAGAAATTACCTGGCAAGTAGATGATCCAGCAGCTGCTTTCAATGAATTTGTTCATTCGTTGAAGATGATCCAGGCCGCAGGCGGGGTGGTTACTTTAGGAGGAAAGGCATTATTTATTTTCCGATTTGGTCGCTGGGATCTGCCAAAAGGGAAGATGGAACTAGGAGAATCGCCAGAACAAACGGCATTGAGGGAGGTTGGGGAAGAGTGTGGTGTAGGTGGATTAAAACTCGAACGTAGTTTTTCGGATACTTTCCACATCTATCCATACGAGGGACAATACGTAGTCAAGCAAACGCTTTGGTTTGGTATGTCGACCTGCCATAGTGGTTTACTGAAACCACAGATTGAGGAGGGGATCGAAAAGGTGGCCTGGATTGAGCCGTCGCTTTGGGACAGCATTGTTATCCCCCAGACATATCCATCCCTATGGCCTTTGTTAGTAGAAGCAAAGCAATGGATGCTTCCGAAGACCGAATTAGAGGACCAAAGGGGCGAACACCCCCCCTTCACAGCTTTACCGAGTAGGTAAGCGCAAGCCTTCAGGCAAAAGAGTGGTTGCGTCGCCGCCATGCCGAATGATGTCGCGGATGAGCGTAGATGAAATATGGTTGGTTTTGGGATCACTGGCCAAAAATAGGGTGTCAACCCCATACAGTTCCAGATTCATTTGTGCGATGTTTCGCTCATATTCGAAGTCCTGTGCGCTACGAAGTCCCCTCAATATCCAATCGATTCCCTCATTTCTGCAGTAAACTGCCGTTAACCCAGTGTAAGATATTATTTCTACACGATCCAGGTGCGCAATAGCCTGTTTCAGCATCTGAATCCGCTCTGCTAATGAGTATAATGTGGTTTTTCCCTGGTTCTCGCCTATGCCGATTTTAATTTGTGCGAACTGCTTTAAACCTCGTTCAACCAAAAGGAGGTGGCCAACTGAAATGGGGTCGAAGGTTCCGGGAAATAGTGCTATGCCTTTCAAAGTGTTGATTTAGACGCGATTGAAGAGGGGGAAAGCCCAAAAATACTGAAAACGGCTTCCCCATAGCGCCGCGATTCCTGAAAATAGGGGTGGCTTTCAAAATTGTTGGCTCGGTCATGTTCAAGGATGAGCGATCCACCTTGGGACAAAAGGGGCGATTCCATGATTTTATGCGGCAGAATATACAATTCTGGAAGTCGATAGGGGGGGTCAGCGAAGACCAAATCAACGGCGGATGCATTTTTCATGTAAGCAAGGGCATCAGCGCACACCACTTCAACAGGTAGCCCCCAGTGGTGTGCTATCGTCTGAATGGCAACACAGCACGTTTTTTGGATGTCTACACAGATGGCCTTTGTGGCCCCTCTAGAGAGCATTTCAAAACTAACGACACCTGAGCCGGCAAACAATTCGGTTAGCCTACAGTTTGAAAAATCCACTCGATTGGATAACCAATTGAAGAGCGATTCTCTCGCTCTATCGGTGGTGGGGCGTACATGAGGCAGGTGTGGAACATTCAATTTTCGCCCGAGCAACGTACCCCCAGTGATGCGCATCAGATGGGGTTGCGGTTGATGAAATTGGCCAATGATGGCATCCATGGGTTGGGCAGATGCCGCCAAGACGCGGATGCATCTGTAGACAGTTCATCATGAATCCAAGCTGAATTGAAGCAATCACCAAAAGATTCCGCCATTTTGGCCTGAAGCAAATCCCCTTCAGTTGGGTCAAAACCAACCAGATACACTGCTTTCGAGAGGCCCTGGTCAAATAGTAATGCATAATAGAGTACTTCTTCGGGGCTTGCAGCATCGAAAGTGTTGCACCCCAACAGCGTATTGTTGCGCTTTTGTGCCACCAGAATGCGGTGATCGAATCTGGCAATCAGCAACACGGGCTGAACGGATGGCATGGGGCTGTTGCCAGTTGGCCAGTTGAGGAAACGCGACAAGATGGCCGCCTCAATGGAAATGAGTCTGTGTGATTGAAATAAAATGCCGATGGCACCAGATAGAGCTCCATTGTATCGTGTGGCAACCACCACTTCAGTTTCTGGAATATGATATAGTTTGGGTTCCGAGGATTGCTCAGAGACACCGAAGAGTAGGTTTAACGACTCATGGGGGAGTTGATCGCGACAAACTGAAAGGGGAATGGTGCAACAGGCTTCAGATGCTATAATAACAATGGATGGCTCAACGAATGCGCCGGATTCAATCGATAGCAGGCCAGGTACACATCCGCTGATCGAATGTGATAACCATTTGAATCGTTCATGCAAACTCCTCTGCGACCAATAATCAGGGAAACATCCTTGCAAACATAGATTAACAGCATTGGAATCCTGATGCACACCAAGAAGAGACCACTCCAAGAAGCCATAAATCAAAATCAGATGATTGATTTGACCAGAAGAAACAAGCTCTTTGAGAGGCCCAGCCGACCAAAGTCGCGGCTTAGGGTCATTCCCAGTTTCCTGATAGGCTGGCATCGGTCATCGAACCTACCCGCAAAACCTTTCGTGTGTCGAAAGGCGCTGCATCTTCAACCTCAAAAACGCTAATTTCAACCGCCCCTTTTTTGATTTTTCCAGCCCTCAACAGAAACAGCTTTCCGTCTGTAAACGGAATAAAGGGAAGGGAGTCAATCGGTTTATTCCGAAAAATTGAATCTTTGATACTCACGTACATTGTTTCGTATTGAATGCCTTTGAGTACGTCCAAGGAGTCGTCGGGGTTTCCAATCACTTTGGTTACTTTAAATTTTCCATCACGAGCCACTGTCATCAAGGAGTCCCAGTTGTCGGCAAATTGGCCTCTCACTTCTCTGTATGCCACCTGGGCATCACGAATGAGTTTTAAACGTTCTATGACTTGAGCGTAGCGTCGGTCACGCTCTTTTTCAAACCTGATGGGTTCGGCAATGGACTCCACCAAAAGGTATGAGAGCACGAGAACGATCAAAAAGAGGGCTATTTGGATGATAGAATTGCGTTTCATAGGCCATACAATTGACGGGCAATAATAGCTGTTTTATGCTAAGCACGCAAGGTAAAATCGGTATTCTGTCAGCAGGTAGATTAGGAGTTGCCAGTATCTCCAAGGACTCATACAATTTTCATCAACAAAATAAATTGGCCGCTGCAAACAATCTTTGTTTAAGGGTGTTTCGTAAGCGTGAATCAATTCTCAATCAAAGACATGGAGGTTTTGAGTGGTGTGAAAGCGCACACCATACGAATGTGGGAACAAAGGTTCCAAATGTTTGAACCCCGCCGAACACCTGGGAATATTCGATACTACAATGATTCCGACCTCAAAAAACTGTTGAATTTGTCGTTTTTGACGCAACAAGGTTATAAAGTGTCGATTCTGGCGCGCATGAGCGAGGACGAGCTTTCAAGAAGGGTGGTTGATTTAAGTCTGACTTGCACAGGCGACGAAAGCCGGATCCAGTCGCTCACGATGCACATGCTTCAACTGAATGAGACTGGATTTACTCAACTGCTGTCCGTTTTTATTCGAGAGTCGGGCTTAGAGCGGGTGATGTTGGACATCGTTTTTCCATTCTTTCGCGCCATTGGATTTATGTGGCAAACCGGTACCATCACCCCAGCTCATGAACATTTCATCACCCATTTGATCCGACAGAAGCTCATTGTCTCCATTGATCAAATGGACTTTGTGCAGCGCGAGAATGCCAAGCGATACTTATTGTTTCTTCCGGAAGGTGAGTTTCATGAATTAGGTCTCCTTTTCGCACATTTTGTGATTCGGTCGAGGGGTCATGAAACCATTTATTTGGGGGCCAATGTGCCATACGGTGATCTCAAAACTGTTTATGCGATCTATAAGCCACAGGCTATCATGTGTATCCTAACCTCAGCGCAAGCCGACATGACGGCATCGGAATACCTGAATCAGTTACAAACGGATTTCCCCAATGCACAGATCATGGCATCCGGGAAATTTGCCCTAGACTCAGCCGATGAAATTGCTTCAACCGATATCTTGCTGATGCGTGACTTTCCTGATTTAATAGAACAGTTTGAGCCTGTATGCTAATCGGAATTTCTGGGTTTTTTATGGGGTTTCTGGGCATAGAGTTGGTCGGAGCGTTGATTCATAGGTACCTGATGCACGGCCCATTGTGGTGGATTCATCAAACCCATCACAAACCGAAAGGGGGCTGGGAGCTGAATGACTGGTTCGCCGTGCTCTTTGGTTCAGTGGGAATTGGTCTGCTTTTGAGTGGTTTTCTGGGCTACGTACCGCTATTCTGGGGATATGTGGGTATTGGTATTTCAGTTTATGGGGGTGTTTATTTTGTGCTGCACGATGTTCTGGTTCACTCCAGATGGGGTTCAATGCCGAAGCCATTTTCACGTTATCTCTTAGCGCTTAGAAGGGCGCACCGAATGCACCACAAACACACCATGGCCCAACCTGGCGAAAGCTACGGATTGCTCATATTCCATCCCCGATATTTCCGTCAAGTGAAACCTGATCCGGTTTCAAAATGACATTTTGCTCGTTGTACTTGAGGTCTGTTCGGCGACTGCCGTAGGCGCACTATGACGTGATGAGCTCTTGATGATCAAGAGGAGCGAAATTGAACCCAAAAACGGGCTTGATCCACAAAATAGGTGTATTTTTACCCGTTTTTCAGTCCCAATGCCTATCAAGCAATTCATTTGGTTTGTTATCCACCTATTTTTGGTGAATGGGTTGGTTTTAAACAGTTGGGGATCTTCTGTGCATGATCATGAGCCATCAACCACAGGCTTTCGGATTGTAGGCCCGAACCCCGAACCACACCTGCATCAGCACGACAGCATTTTGGCCATTGGTTCAGGGTCGTATGTCAGCCTAACCCGACCAGATTCACCGCATTTTCCTGAAAGACCAATGGCAACCAAAATGTTTGTTGTGCCATCGCAATGGAGGATGTGGGTTCAAGCATATCGGCACATCCCAAAGACAGATTCAAGGAGATTGGGCAATCCGAGTCAAGGCAATAGGGCTACAACAACAACAGCTTTCCTGATTTCTATGTTTGGCATGTTTCTGTTGGCGGTTGACTGGCAGCGATTTGTACAGATGACTAGGGCATTCATGTTTCCTCGGCTATTCGAGCAATTTCTTAGGCAACAATCCAACAGACAAGGTTCTGGCTGGTCGGTTGCTCGGGTTTTCTACTCCTTTTTTTTGTTGGCCTCTTGCGTGGCACTTTTTAGGTTTAGGGTGCAGGAAACAACCATGGATTTCGCCATAGATGGGTTTCAAATTTTCTGTATCTCTGTTTTAATTTTGGCTTGCCTGCAGTTCATCCATTTTCTCCTGGGTGTGGCATTCGCCCAAACAGAATGGACATTTAATCACATAAAAACAAACTTAGTTTTTTTTCAATGTAGCCTACCTGTTCTTCTGATCGCTGTAGTATTGACCGCATCCTTACCCATGAGAATGATGATTGGCTCAATGATGGTCACCGCAGCCTTACTTCTATTGGGTTGGATTTACAGACTCATTTTGGGGTGGATTAAGTCCTTAAACGCCAAAGGTGTCGGATTGGGGTATATAATTTTCTATTTTTGCCTCTTTGAATTTTTACCCCTGATTTTGTTACTCAAATATGCCGCTGATCACTTGATCTGATATGCCCGAAAATCCCGAGCTCCCTCCTTTACCTGTAGGCAAAATAAAGTCCATTCTGTTTTCTCAGCCCAAACCAGAGTCTGAGAAATCCCCCTTTTATGAATTGGCCAAAAAGTACAATCTGAAGGTGGATTTTCGACCGTTTATTCAAGTGGCGCCTGTCGAAGGGAAGGATTTTAGAAAACAAAAATTGAATATTTCTGAATTCAAATCGGTCATATTCAACAGCCGCAATGCAATTGATCATTTTTTCAGGCTGTGCGAGGAAATGCGGATTGAGGTTTCCCCAGACACGCGCTACTTCTGCATTTCAGAGAATGTGGGCGTTTACATTCAGAAATATACAGCCCTGCGCAAGCGAAAGATCTACTTTGGGCAGGGAAAGCTTCAAAGTTTGTTTCCTGCGATGGTTCGTTTTAAATCGGAATCATTTTTGCTGCCCTGTTCTGATGTGATGGAAGGTGATTGGATTCATGAAGCTGCTGCTGTGGGCTTAGATTTGCGCCCAGCCGTAATGTTTCGTACAGTGTCAAGTGACCTGAGCGACCTCACAGACATCAAATACGATCTTTTGGTGTTTTTTAGTCCATCAGGCATCAAATCGCTCTTCGAGAATTTCCCTGATTTTATTCAAGGCAATACCCGGATCGGTGGTTTTGGGGCACGAACACATGCTGCCATTTTGGAACATGGCTTGCGGTTGGATATTGCTGCCCCCAACACCGAATTTCCATCCATGTCCATGGCGATTGAAGATTATTTAAAAAAAGTTTCTCGATAGTTTCACTTTGACACTAACTTTTCGTTATTTCGACCCTTCAATATTTGTCCTCCTCTGCGTATGATGAAGCGATACATTTCGTTCCTGTTCGTGATTTTCTTTTTGGGCGCGCCGTTGTTGGTCTCGGCCCAACAAGAGCCGAAATGGAACCACTATATGTTCAACGACTTCTTCTACAATCCGGCTGCCGCTGGCTCGAGAGGGAAAATCAGTACATTTCTCATACATCGTTATCAATGGGTGAATCTGCCAGATAATGCGAGTCCACGCACAACTGTACTGAGTGTGCATGCGCCCGCCAAGTTTCTGCATGGAGGTCTGGGACTGATGGTGAACACGGATCAGGATTTTTTTAATGAGACCACTAATTTTCGCTTTGCTTATGCCTACCGCGCCAATTGGAAGGGTGGTGAACTGGGGATCGGTGCCTATTTCGGAGGCATTCAAAGTGTATTGGACGGCACAAAATTTAAACCAGAAAACCCCAACGACCCATTATTGATCAACACCCAAGCCACGGCTTTGGCCTTCGATGCTGGTTTTGGTTTGCATTATATTTCCGATCGTTTATACGTTAATCTTTCGGGCAATCGCCTCAACAATCCGAAGATTCGATACAATACAGGCAATGCCGCATTAACCTATCAAAGGAATATTTTCCTCTCTTCAGGGTACAGCATCCCTTTAAGCGACATTTGGTCGCTCACGCCATCAACACTCATCAAAACTAACTTATCTGCTTTTCAAGCGGATGTGAACCTTTTGGCCACTTTTAAAGGTAAATTTTGGTCGGGTTTAGGGTATTCTTCAGGAGACGCTGTTGTGGCACTTTTAGGAGCCAACCTGGGTAAGCACTTGAGACTGGGTTATTCATACGATTATAATTTATCCGGATTATCGCGTTTCAATGATGGCTCACACGAAATTTTTGTGGGCTATGATTTCACCATCAAGTTTCCAGAGCGGCCTAAAGTCATTATTCGCTCACCCCGCTTCATGTAACTCATTCAGCACGTACAACGATTGTCTATTAAGTCTATTTTTGGCCAACATTTAAAACTATGTACCCTATCCCTACTATGTTGAATTTTTTGAGATTGAAAACCCTTGCAACGACCAACAAATTTCAGTTTGTTCGGGCAGTTTCGCATGGCGCACAAATACCTTTGGTGCGTTGCACTACAGCGCGTTCGGTCATGACCGCCTTGACTTGCTTCGCAATTATTATGCTGACAGCTTGTGGTTCAGGAAATTCAGGTGAATTGACTGGAAGTCTTGAGCGTCCTAAATGGTCACAAGCCGTCCCTTATGGAACAGTATTGCTGAAGGGAGGATCGCTTCAGGTTGGTCAGGCCGAGCAGGATGCCTTTTCGAGCAACTACCAAACCCCGAAAACGATTTCTTTGAAAGCATTTTATATGGATGACACAGAAATCTCGAACAATGAATACCGACAGTTCGTGCATTGGGTGCGGGATTCCATCGCCCACACCATCATGGGCAATATGGAAGAGGATGAGAATGGAAATGAATTGATTAATTGGGAAGCTCCCCTCGATTGGACAGATCCGGATTTCTTGGAGGAAGTGTCTGAAATGATTTTTTCTGGTGGAGATATGGTCTTTAGTGGGCATGAATTGGATACGCGTAAACTCAATTATGTGTACCAAACCTTTGATTTTAAGGCCGCTGCTGTGAATAAAGACCGAACGCGTTCCCGCAAAGATTTCGTTCGCAAGTACAACGTCAATATTTACCCTGATACGCTGGTGTGGATTCGGGATTTTGTTAAGGAAGACGGCGGTTCTTATAATGAACCACAAGCCCTCACGTATTTTTCACATCCCTCTTTCGACGAGTATCCAGTGGTTGGAGTCACTTGGGATCAAGCAAATGCCTTCTGCAATTGGCGCTCAAAGGTTTTTAATGGCTTCCGCCACAGAAATGGACTATACCAACAATTGGAATTTCGTTTGCCCACTGAGTTTGAGTGGGAGTATGCGGCCAAGGGGGGTAGGAACATAGCCACATACCCGTGGGGTGGTCCGTACACGCGCAATGATCGTGGCTGTGTATTGGCCAACTTTAAGCCAGGACGTGGAAATTATACCATGGACGGCAACCTATACACTGGTCCAGTTTATCAATACAACCCGAATGATTTTGGCTTATTTAATATGTCAGGAAATGTAGCGGAGTGGACCAATACAACTTTTGATGAGTCGGCCCAATGGTTTACCCACGACTTAAACCCCGATTTTCGATACACGCCGGAAAATCCCAATGATGTGGTTATGCAGCGTAAAGTAGTACGTGGGGGAAGTTGGAACGATGTGGGTCATTTGATCAAAACCAGTACACGATCATATGAGTATGGCGATTCTGCCAAATCAACTATTGGCTTCCGTTGCGTGATGGATGTCATAGGAACTGGACAAACCGGACGTTAATTACATTCACTATTTTTTCAAATAAACCTTAAACCCAACAAAATTTTTCATCATGCGTGAAGCTAGTTTTTTAGAGTCGAAGCGGGGTAAAGTACTGCTTAATTATGCCTATGGATGGGGTGCAGCTGTCGTAATCATCGGTGCCCTGTTCAAAATTCGCCACTTAGATGGGGCTGATATGATGCTGACCATTGGTCTGGGTACGGAAGCCGTGATTTTCTTCATCTCAGGATTTGAGAAACCGAGTGAAGATACCGATTGGTCGTTGGTTTATCCTGAATTAGCCGGTGGTGACGCCAAATCAAAATCTGCCAAAGTTTCTGATCTAGATGGTATGATGCGCGAATCGGGCATCAACAAAAATACGCTTGAGCGATTGGGTGAAGGGTTTAAGTCGCTGACTGAGAATGTGGGTAAAATGTCTGACATCTCTCAGGCCACAGTGGCCACCAATGAGTACACCAAACAGGTGCGCGAGGTCGCAGGTTCTATGGCTGGGTTTTCTCGCAACATGACTGAGGCCAGTCGCGTTGTTGAGGAAATGAACCATGCTGTAGGAATGGGAACGGATTTGAAAACCTACCAGGAGCAGATCGCGCTTTTGAACAAGAATTTGGGCGCTTTAAACGCCGTTTATGGTAATATGTTAAGTGCCATGTCGGCACCGCGCCAATAATCCAATCGCTACTAGGCTATGGCTTCAGGTAAATTGTCGCCCAGACAAAAAATGATAAATATGATGTATTTGGTGCTAACAGCTATGTTAGCGCTGAATGTGTCAGCTGAAATTCTCAAGGCTTTTGCAATGATTAACAAAAGCTTAGAGGACACGAACCTAACCATCGACCAAAAGAATGCAGCTCTTTATTTGGCATTCGAAGAAAAGATGAAGGATGAGCCTGGAAAAACCAAGGCGGCCTATGATAAGGCGATGGCTGTGAAACGTGAATCCAGGGAACTTTTGGATTTTGTGAAGAATGTAAAGGATCAGTTGATCGATGCGGGGGGCAATAAGAATGGCAAACTGGATGAACCCGATTTCAAAATTGAAGGGGGTGTACGCCGGATTGTTGATGATGGTAATATTGATATCAGCTCAACATTGTTGGTGATCCCCGATGGAAAAAGTAAGTTGGGTTTAGAGATGAAGGACAAGTTCAGCAACTTCAGAAAGAAACTGATAGCGCTTATTCCTCAGGTCGATCGCGATAAGGTTAAAATTCACTTGGATGACCCCATAGACCCATCGCCCTCTAAAGGCAGTGGAGTCAAAAAGAATTGGTTGCAGTCTAATTTTGGAGAAATGCCATTATCGGGTGTCGTGACGCTATTCACCAAATACGAAAGTGACATTCGTAATACCGAAAGTGAAATTGTTACCTATTTGTTGGGGTCAATTGATGCGGCTTCCTTTAAATTCGATCAGGTTGAGGCTAAGGTTATTGCCAAAAGCAGTTATGTGTTAACGGGGCAAGATTTTGAAGCCGATGTGATGCTCGTTGCCTACGATAGCCGTCAAAATCTGGATATTCGCTTAGATGGAGGTGCAGTTGTGCCTGTGGAGAATGGTCTTGGAAAGTATAAGGCCAGGGCCACATCAGAGGGGGAAAAGAAATTAAATGGGTATATTGTAGTGAAGAATCCGGGCACAGGTGAAGAAACTAAATACCCGTTTAGTACCGCCTACACTGTTGCTCGACCTGCAGCGGTGGTATCACCGGATAAAATGAATGTATTCTATATCGGCGTGGATAATCCAGTTTCGATTTCCGCTCCTGGTGTTAAACCAGCTGATCTTACACCTGCTATTTCAAAAGGTACATTAACAGGTTCTGGTGGTAAATATGTGGTACGTGTGATGGAGCCTGGCAAGGTCAATGTCGATGTGCGTTCGAAGGGTGAGGCAGGTAAAGGCGCCAGTATGCTTGGTAGCTCTGAGTTTAGGGTGAAATATGTGCCAGACCCTTTGGCCACTGTAGGTGGATTGACCGCAGGTCAAACGCCAACAACCAAGTTTAAGGCGCAAGGGGGTATGATTGCTTTGTTGAAGGATTTTGATTTTGATCTTCGCTTTGAGGTGCGGAGTTTTCGAATGATCTATCTGGCACCACGTAAGGATGCCCAGGTGGTCTCAGTTACCGGTCCTATTTTTTCACAAGCTGCTCAAAATATCATTCGAAATGCTAAGCCGGGTGATCGATTTATTTTTGATGAGGTGAAGGCGGTTGGGCCTGACAAGGTGACCCGTACATTGCCTGCCGTTACTTATGGTCTTAATTAATTCTTTTATGAAGAAGTTTCTAGTTGTTATTGGATTGTCTACTGGCTTGTTTGCAGGTCATTTGTCGGCACAAGTGCAAAATCCTGAGATTGTTGATGGTGCTTTCAAACGTGAGGAGCGAACCCGTCGCACCAATGATTTGTACTCTGTCCGACAAGCTGACGCTATGTTCTCCTGGAGCATAATTCGTTTGATAGACCTGAATCAGAAACCTAATTTTTTCTTTACTTATCCTAGGAGTATGTTCATCAATTATTTGATGGGTTCCTTGAAAGGAGGCGAATTAGAGGGATATATTTACAAGACAGAGGATTTGGTTCCAGAGAATGCCATCACTTCTGATGCTATTTTGAAGTCGTTGGAAAGTTTCGATACCGTCATCACCATGGATCCTGTGACTTATGAGATGGTTCAGAAGGTGGAGAAAAAGGAATTTGATCCCAATGATGTGGTTGGCATTCGTTTAAAAGAAGAATGGGTTTTCGATCGCCGTACTGGTGGTTTGGATGTTAGAATCGTAGCGCTTGCCCCAATATCTAACCTGAAATCGGAGGGTAGGGTAGTCGGACAAACCGCGATGTTCTGGGTTTATTACCCTTATATTCGTCCGGTTTTAACCAACTCAGAAGTGTTTAACTGGCGCAGTGAATCTGAAAAGTTGAATTATGATGAGGTCTTTATTCGTCGAATGTTCACGAGCAACATTATCAAGGAGCCCAACGTGAAAGATCTTCGTGTTGAGGACTATGCTAAGGGTAGGGATGCCTTCTATGAATCTGAGCGCATTAAAAATAAACTACTTGACTTCGAGCAATCGCTTTGGCAATATTAAGTAATCAACATTTTGGTTAAGCCCCGGACATGTTTCGGGGCTTTTTTTTGCTCGTTGTGCCTTTCCTTATCCCTTTTAGATTGATGTGTTTATAAATGGCTTCCGTATATTTTCATATTCCATTTTGTAAGAAGGCTTGCCACTATTGTGATTTTCATTTCAGCACGGTGCGAGGTGCACAATCGGAAATGGTGGAATGTCTATTCATGGAATGGGAATGGGTACATGGCCTTCTTAAAGGTGAGCGCGTAGATAGTATATATTTCGGCGGTGGTACGCCAAGTCTCTTGGCCTCCCACGAACTTCATTCGTTAATTCAGGCTGTGTATGACCGGATTGAGGTTCGGGTTGAGGCTGAAATCACATTGGAGGTCAACCCTGACGATATGACTGCCGAATATTTAGCATCGATTCGTTCTGTTGGTGTGAATCGGCTCAGTTTGGGGATACAGGCATTGAACGATGAGATTCTTCGTCAAATGAACCGTGCGCACGACAGCCGTACAGCGTTGAATTCTCTATTAATGGCTCAAGAAGCAGGTTTCAGTGATGTATCGGTCGATTTGATGTTTGGCTTACCCGGATTGTCGGATCAAGAATGGGTTGATACGTTAAATTTTTTTGCAGACCGACAGGTTCCGCATCTTTCGACGTATGGGTTAACGCTTGAACCGGGTACGGTATGGCACAGGCGGGTTGAGAACAGGAAGTTGATTGTCCCAGATGACGAAGTCAACAGAATGCAATATCATCTTTTGATGGAATTTGCCAAGGTTCGTGGTTATCGTCATTATGAAGTATCTAATTTGGCACGTCCCGGAATGGAATCAGAACACAATTCTGCCTATTGGAGGGGCGTCAATTATTTAGGAATTGGTCCTTCTGCGCACTCTTATATTGATGGTATGCGCTGGTGGAATGTGGCCAATAACGCGATGTACACGCGGTCGATTCGTGCAGGTATTTTGCCGCAAACCAAGGAGGTACTCACATTGGCAAACCGGCACAATGAGTATGTGATGACCAAACTTCGGTTGGATACAGGTTTAGACCTGAGAGAGTATGAACTGAAATTTGGCAACGCATTTGGAATTGAGTTTCAAAAGAATTTATTGACGATCAATCCTGATTGGATCGATTTAACCGACAATCAGTTGGTATTGACCTCGGAGGGTAGGTTCTTCACCGATGGCATCAGTGCTGCTTTATTTGTTCATGAATAGCCAGTTGCATGATGATTCTGATGAGCTGGACCCATTTTTGGATAAAAATTTCTTACATTGTAGCGATTCCATCGCAAGTGAATGGGCCATTGTTAAAATTCATGGTGTTTGATGAGCAGCAAGACCTACACTGACTTATGGGGGATTCCAAATTGGGATCAACCTATCGATTTATCCTGGCCTTTGCGTTTCGATGGGCCCAATCCGAGTGCATTTCACATGCCGGCCCCGTCGCGTGAGCCACTGAGGATGGGCGGTTTTGTGGGTTCAGTTGCAGCGGGTGGTGGTTGCAATGTCTATGCCCTAACGTTGCATCCACACGGACAAGGCACCCACACGGAATGTGTGGGTCATATCGCGACAGAACCATACCACATCAACGACTGTTTGCAGAAATTTTGGTTTAGGGCGCTGTTTTGCCGGGTCGAACCACGTTCACAAAATGGTGATCGTGTGATTGCCCGGGTTGATTTGGAACGGATTTGGGATGCCAACGTGCTTCAATTTTATAAGGACAATGGGTTTGGAGAAATTGATGGCGGGGTTGATGCAATCGTTGTATGTACGGGTGATTGGGGTCACGGCGAATTTGGATCTTCTTGTCCGGATTTTTCAGGATCGAATCCACCCTATTTTGAAGCGATGGCCATGGAATTTATTCGGGAGAAAGGGGTTTTACATCTCTTAACTGATCTGCCCTCAGTTGACCGTGAGGAGGATGGAGGCCTACTTTCCGCCCATCACGCATTTTGGAATTATCCCCATTCGCCTCGCCTGGAGGCGACCATCACGGAGATGATTCATGTTCCATCAGACCTGGAAGAGGGCTTGTATCATTTGAACCTCATGATTGCCCCGTTGCAGTCTGATGCCAGTCCATCGAAGCCAATTTTATATCCACGTTTACGCTTGCCATCGTAACGGATTTTATTCACGCGATGGCGCCATCCATCGCAATCGATCTAATACCCATAATGACGCTTGCCATCGGAATCGGTTTTCCCAGATGTCAACTGCTAAGGCGTCTCAAATATCTCTGTAAAAACTACACTGTTGCGTGTAGCTTGTTGGGGGAGGCTTCAGAAAGTTCAGTGAAATCCATTGCTTTGGCTGATTTTGTTCAGTACATCAAGCATTTTGCTGGTGTCTTTTGGGCTGAGCAGTCCGAGAGGTACGGACTTACTGCGCATGATTCCTTGATCGGTCGACCGGAATAGATAGAGGGTTCGTCTCAGTCCCCCGTATGCTTTTACGATTTCATGCCCTGCCAATTCGGACGCGGGAAGGCTGAGAAATATTTCATCCTGTCCCTCCTGGTCGGTTGAAATATAGATGACGCCCGATTTCAATTCGAAGGCTAAATACCTTGGCCTGATCATTACCCAGAGCGAAGCAAGCAACAAAAGGGTGCCGATAAAAACGCCAATTCCGATTGCTTCGGGAAGGTCAGAAAAAAGGGCATAAGTTCCCAATCCCACTACGGCAAAGGCCGCGCCCCTAAACCAAATGATTTGTTTGAGGTTGTGAACACCCGATTTCATAGGCTTTCGCTGTATGTTTCCATTCCGCGCGCTATGGCGTCATCCATGGCAAGTGAGCCAAAATCCTGATGCCAATCGCCTTCTTTCATCATTTGATCCATCCAGGTATCCTGTATTCGGCCGCGATTCAAAGCCGTGTGGTAAGGAATATCCGGACGAAAGGTAACCATAGAATAGAGGGGCGTCCAACGATTGGGGTACATTTGGTTGATGCGCGCTTCTATGCGTTTGCGCAAAAGAAAATCCGGATCAGCAACTTTGTCGCGCATTTCAATAAAATTGGCCTTAGCGAGGTCGGCGATGGCGTCGGCGTTGGCTTTGCGTTGGGCACTAAATTCAGGAAATATGATGTCCCATTGTTCGTTGTGTAGGTCGATCAGTTCATCGAACACCCGTACATCCTCAAATCCACAATTCATGCCTTGTCCGTAGAAGGGAACAATGGCATGGGCTGCATCGCCCATGAGCAAATGATCATGGCCCAAGTTCCACGGGGCGCAGCGAATCGTTACGAGGCTCGAGGTGGGATTCCGAAGGTATTCATCCACCAAATCAGGCATCAAGGCCACGGCATCTGGAAATTGTTGTTGGAAAAATCCGAAGATATCGTTGGGATCTTTCAGGCTATTGAATGATGGATTGCCGTCGAAGGGGAAGAACAAGGTGCATATGAAGGTGCGATCCGGATTGGGCAGGGCAATCATCATATAAGTGCCACGCGGCCAAATGTGTAGGGAGTCGGGCGATAGGGCAAATGAGCCATCTGCAGCAGGGGGGATCGTCAGCTCTTTGTAGCCATGCGGTAGATAATCCTGAGAATAGTCGAACCGATCGCTGCGCATCAGGTAGTCGCGGAGCGCCGAATAGGCTCCATCAGTGCCGATCAAACGCTGGTAGGCCTGTTTGCGGATCCCTTGGTTCTGATGAAGTTCCAAAACTAATTGCTTTTGGGATGGGTCGACTTGTGTGCATTTTTCTTCAAAATGAAGTTTGGCCCCTTCCCGCTCGGCAAGGCTCATTAAAGTTTGGTTGAGGCCACCACGCGAAACGGAGTAGATCTGTTCGCCTTCTTTGCCGTAGGGTTGATAGGTTGTGGCGCCCGATATACTGTGCATGGTGCGCCCTTTCATGGGCATACCTGTATTCAACACCTCTTGGTCGATTCCTACTTTTTTGAGTGCTTCGATGCCTCTGGCACTCAAGGCGAGGTTGATGGAGCGGCCCGCATAGGCTCCTTTGATCCGTGGGTCTGGGCGTCTTTCATAAACATCGACTCGGTAGCCTCGCTTTCTGAGGTAAACCGCGAGTAATGATCCCACCAGGCCTGCCCCGAGCAGTGTGAAATCGGGCAAACTCTGTGGTGCAGTGGTCTTGGTTGCGTCCGAGGGCAAGGATGTTGTCATGGTTGGGTATATTTTGGCGGGGGTAGTATCTTGGCGGAGGTAGTATCTTGGCGGGGGTAGTATCTTGGCGGAGGTAGTATCTTGGCGGGGGTAGTATCTTGGCTGGGGTGAGGAGGCACGCTTACTACAAAACTACCGCTTACAAGGCGACGAGGCAAGTGAACCCAGCGCCAAATTTGGTGTAGATCGACTCAATGTTGCGCCGACATCCTATTTTTGCGCATCATGAATGAGAAACACCCCCTAATTGAGGAATTGCAATGGCGTGGATTGCTTCAGGATCTGACGCCCGGCACTGAGACATTGCTTAGCCAGTCACCCCAAACAGTGTATGTTGGCTTCGATCCAACCGCCGATTCGCTGCACATCGGGAACCTGATTCCGATCATGCTTTTGTTGCATATGCAACGAAATGGGCATCACCCTATTGCACTCCTGGGCGGCGCCACGGGGCGTGTTGGTGACCCCAGCGGACGAACAACGGAACGGCCCTTGTTGTCGAAGGAAGAAATCGACCATAATGTGCAGTGTATCGGTCTTCAATTAGGTCGATTTTTGGATTTTGATCCGGCTTGTGGCAATCCAGCGCGTTTGGTCAACAACCACGATTGGTTTGGCCCAATGACATTTCTCGATTTCATCCGCGACGCTGGAAAGCACATGCCCTTATCTTATATGCTGGCCAAGGATTCGGTGAAATCGCGCATGGAAACAGGCATATCCTTCACTGAGTTTTGTTATCAACTGATTCAGGGCTACGACTACCTACACCTGTATCGGCACTTTGGTTGCAGACTTCAAATGGGTGGTTCTGATCAATGGGGCAATATTACGACCGGCACAGAGTTGATCCGTAGAATGGATCAGGGTGAGGCACATGCCCTCACGGCCCCGCTTGTAACCCGCGCCGATGGCAGCAAGTTTGGTAAATCGGAGGGTAAAAATGTTTGGCTCGACGCGGGCCGAACTTCGGCTTATCAATTCTATCAGTTTTGGCTGAACGTGGCGGATGAGGATGCGCGTCGTTTGGTTGGTGCCTACACGCTCCGTGATCGTGAATTTATTGATCATTTGACGGTTGATCATGACCATGCACCGCATGAGCGCAGGTTACAGCGATTGCTGGCAGAGGACCTCACCACGCGTGTGCACGGCAAGGATGTGCTCGTTCAGGTACAAAACGCATCTGCAATTTTGTTTGGCCGGGATACGGCCGATGCCCTTCAGCAGCTTCAACCCGAACTCCTCCTGGATGTTATGGAGGGTGTGCCCCGCTATACGGTATCAAAATCTGGCATAGAGGCAGGTAGGTCGCTCATTACGCTGTTGGTGGAGGATACCCCTGTGTTTCCTTCTCGCGGTCAGGCTCGGGAGATGATTGCTGCTGGGGCTGTTTCGCTGAATAAGATGAAAGTGGAGGACGAGAATCATGTTGTAACAACAGAACAAATGCTATGTGGGCAATTTATTTTGGTACAGAAAGGCAAAAAAAATTATTATTTGATTGAAGTTGTATAGGTCAATCTACCTGTTCTGCCTTTGCTATATTTGTATGAGTCGAGTCAATCTAGTATGAAAAAAAATAGTTCTATTTTTCCGGTCGACGGACAGGCACGCGTGGTGGTGGCGCTTACCCGGCCATCAATTCAGGAGGGTGCATATGCAGTAAAAACAGTAGAGGGTGACCCATTTCGCGTTAGCGCCCTTTTGTTGGCTGATGGCCACGATCGTATTGCTGCCCGTGTTTGTTTGCAGCGCGTTGATGGTAAAAACCCTGTTTATGTGCCCATGGTTGAACAGGGTGGTGGCTATTGGGCGGCCGAAATTTGTCCGACCCAGATTGGGGCATGGACCTACACCGTTGAGGCTTGGATCGACCAAGCAGCGAGTTGGCTACACGACACCCGCCGGAAGATTGAGGGGTGGCAGCGTGTGGATGTGGAGCTGAAGGCCGGAAATATCCTACTCCAAAAGCTCACCCCTCTGGCCCGAGGTAAAGATAAAAAGCAACTCAAACAGTGGTTGACCTGGCTGGGCAATGAAGACCATGAATCGAAGGCCATCGAGCTGGTGAATTCAGACGAGCTATCCGATTTCATCAGTCGTTATCCCAACCCGGAGTTTGTGCGCCGTGGTCGGGAAATGCCCCTTTGGGTCGACCGTGAGCGGGCTGTATTCGGTGCTTGGTATGAATTGTTTCCACGTTCAACATCACCCGATCCCAGCCGTGCGGGCACGTTTCGCGACACCATCAACCTACTCCCACGCTTGCAAGAGATGGGCATGAATGTTCTGTATTTACCGCCCATACATCCGATTGGGGTGCAACACCGAAAGGGGCGAAACAACTCCACTACGGCGATGCCTGGTGAACCTGGTTGCCCTTGGGCGATTGGCGGAAAGGAGGGGGGGCATCAGTCGCTGCACCCCGAATTGGGCGGATGGTCAGATTTTCGGGCCCTGGTGGAGGCGGCTAAAAGTCATGGTATCGAATTGGCCCTCGATTATGCACTGCAGTGTTCGCCAGATCACCCCTACGTTCGGGAACATCCTCAGTGGTTTCGTTGGCGCCCCGATGGCACCATTCAATATGCCGAAAATCCGCCAAAAAAGTACCAAGACGTTTTGCCTTTGAATTTTGAGAGCAGTGATTGGCAGGCACTTTGGCAAGAATTATTGGAAGTTCTCTTGTTTTGGATTAAGGAGGGTGTACATATTTTCAGGGTCGACAATCCGCACACCAAGAGCTTTCATTTTTGGTCGTGGTGCATTGGAGAAGTCCACCGCAAGCATCCTGAGGTGATTTTTTTATCGGAGGCATTCACCGATCCTGAGCGCATGAAGGCCTTGGCCCGAATTGGGTTTACGCAGAGTTACACCTATTTTACCTGGCGCAACCACAAGCAGGAATTACAGGCCTATGTTGAGGAGCTCACCCAAACGGAGATGAAACATTACTTCCGTCCCAATTTTTGGCCTAATACGCCCGACATCAACCCCATACCGCTTCAAGGGGCACCTGAGGCGTTGTTCATGACACGTTTGTTTATGGCGGCAACCCTTTCTTCGACCTATGGCATGTATGGGCCGGTGTATGAGTGTGCAGTAAGTGCTCCTATAGAAGGCAAGGAGGAGTATATAGATTCGGAAAAGTACGAGGTGCGACACTGGGATTGGACGCACCAGAACCGCATAACCGAGCTATTACGTAGGCTAAATCGGGCAAGGCAACAACATCCTGCCCTACAGCGCACGGCCAATATTCGGTTTTGTGGGGTCAATTCAGATGAGATTATGGCGTATGTGAAATGTACAGCTGATCGGACTGATCGAATTCTTTCGGTGGTGAACATGAATCCACATGAGCAGAGGCAAGGCTTGGTTCAACTCGATTTAGATGATTTGCAGCTGCCGCACGACCAGCCATTTTTGGTGCATGATTTGTTGACCGATGAGCGTTATGTATGGCGTGGATCAGTGAATTTTGTGGCCCTTGATCCAGGAAATTGGCCAGTCCACCTGTTGCACTTGTCCACCATCTAAGCCCCAATTCTCATTATGTCTGATTCATTTCCACCAATAAATGCCCTTTCTAGGCCATTTTTGGAGGTTTCGCAGCCGTGGCCAGCTTGTATCTGGGCAGAAGAAACGCTCTTGCAGCTTGAATCAGCAGTATTGCCCCATTTTCTTCAGGATTGCCGTTGGTTTGCTGGAAAATCCCGGAAGTTAAGTCGCGCCAGCCTCAGGAAAGCCGACCTGCTGGGCGACCGGGATGAATTCGTGCTGTGTTTTATTGAAGCCTATTATCATACGGGGAAATCAGAGACCTATCAACTCATCTTGGCTTGTGTCGGTGAATATGCTGATGTGCAACAGGGAGGGGTTATTGCCGGGCTTAGGGGAACAGTTGATGGGATATTGGTGGATGCGGTTTTTGTTCCTTCATTCCGTTCATGGCTGTTGGAGGCCATGATCGGTGGTGGCCCGAACCAAAAATCTGTTCGACAGTGGGTGCCTATTCCGCATGCTGATTTGCTGCATCAGCCAATGCCTTTGCCTGAGGGTCGTTTGCCCGGATTTGAACAAAGCAATACTTCCCTACTTTATGGGCACCGATGGTTTTTTAAACTATACAGAAAGCTGTTTTTGCAGGTCAATCCCGAGCCTGGTATGGTGCGATACCTCAGTGCCTACGGATTCGATCGGGTGCCAGCATACCGCGGGGAAATCGAATGGCAACCGGATTCGGGTGCACGGATGACTTTAGGGATTTGGCAGCAGCAGATTGAAGGGGAGGGGGACCTATGGGCTTTGGTTTTGTCGTTGCTCAAATCAGGACGAGATGCATCTGACGTGGAGGCCAGTGAAACATTGGATCGATGGGTGGTCCGTCTGGCCGCTCGTACCGCCGAGATGCATAATTGTTTGGTTAGGGCCCCCAGGCATGAAACAGACTTCTCAGCGCTTGGGTTTGATGCTGATTACCGGGTTGCATTAAAACAACATTTCGACCGATTGTTGGAACGCAGACAGGCCTTGCTCCACGATGCATGGGAAAATCTTGGTGAAAAGGCGCGCTTTTTGGCAGCGCCTTTTGCCAACGATGCAGCGCGGATCAGGTCTGAGTTTTCGGGTTTATCGACACAGCCGCTCAAAAGTAAGCGTATCAGAATTCATGGCGATTTTCATTTGGGTCAGGTTGTGGTTCAAGACGGTGATGTTTGGATTTTGGATTTTGAAGGCGAGCCTGAAAGCAGCGTAGCAGAGAGGATGATCCGGCACTCCCCACTCAAAGATGTTGCCGGTATGTTGCGCTCGTTTCACTATGCGGCCTATGTAGCCTATTATTTCGATGAAGCAGGTCTGCCCATCGAAGGTGTGGATGGTGTTGCCATCGAATCGTGGTATCAATCCGTATGTCAGCGATTTTTATCGATCTACATCCAGCAGCTGGATACTGAGGCTTTTCAGTTGGGTGATCATGATGAACTTCGGTTTTTACTCGAGAAACATATGCTTGAAAAAGCGGTGTACGAACTGGGCTATGAATTGAACAGTCGCCCCCAATGGGCCATCATCCCATTGGAGGGCATCAACAGTATTTTGAATGTATCAACAAAATCACGATGGTAAAGCCGCATTCACAGCTCACTGATCTCGATATTCATTTGTTTCGTGAAGGACGCCACCTGCGGCTGTTTGATAAGCTCGGTTCCTTTCCCGCGGTGCTTGACGGGGAGTCAGGCACTTATTTCGCCCTCTGGGCCCCAGGGGTTGAAGAGGTTTCTGTGCTTTGCGATCACAATTATTGGTCACCCGGCAGCGATTGTCTGCTGCCGCGCGGTGATGAATCGGGTATATGGGAGGGATTCATTCCCGGATTTGGTGTAGATACGGCGTATAAATATGGCATAAGAAAATATCTGGGGGGGGTCATTCTGGAAAAGGGAGATCCCATGGCGCGCTTGTGGGAATCGCCTCCCAGAACGGCTTCTGTGTCCTACCAAGATCAATATGCATGGAACGATTCAGACTGGATGAAGTCGCGCGCTGGACGACATACATTCAATTCGCCTATGTCGGTCTACGAGGTTCATTTGGGCAGTTGGCGAAGGAATCCCGAGCAAGGCAGCCGTTCGCTCTTCTACAGGGAGCTGGCTTTGGAATTAACGGAGTATGTGCGCGACATGGGCTACACCCATGTGGAACTTATGCCCGTTATGGAGCATCCGTTTTTTGGTTCTTGGGGATATCAAATTACCGGTTATTACGCCCCCAGTAGTCGTTTTGGTAGTCCGGCCGATTTTAAACACCTCATTGATCAATTGCATCAGGCGGGAATTGGGGTCATACTCGACTGGGTTCCTTCCCATTTTCCGGCCGATGCTCATGGACTCGCTGCCTTCACCGGTGATCGGCTTTATGAGTACCCCGATCCGCGCAAGGGCTACCAGCCGGATTGGAACAGTTTGATTTTTGATTATGGCCGACCTGAAGTTCGGTCTTTCTTGCTTTCCAATGCCCTATTCTGGTTGGAGGAGTTTCATGCCGACGGTCTTAGAGTGGATGCTGTATCCAGTATGCTTTACCTCGATTATTCGCGATCGGAAGACCAGTGGTTGCCCAACCGCTATGGTGGAAATGAGCATCTTGAAGCGGTTTCCTTTCTTCGGGAACTCAATACGGAGGTGTATGGTCGTGTTGAGGGTGTGCACATGATCGCTGAGGAGTCGACCTCATGGCCTGCTGTCACCAAACCTGTGGATTACGGAGGCCTGGGATTTGGTTTTAAGTGGATGATGGGTTGGATGCACGACACCCTGTCCTATTTTAAAGAAAACCCACTCTACAGATCCTATCACCAGGATAAACTCACTTTTGGGTTGATGTATGCCTTTTCTGAGCAATTTGTTTTGGCCTTGTCGCACGATGAAGTGGTGCATGGTAAGGGTAGTCTATTGGGAAAAATGCCCGGCGACCCATGGCAGATGTTCGCCAACCTCCGTTTGTTGTTTGGTTTTCAATTTGCACATCCAGGGGCCAAGCTCCATTTTATGGGTGCAGAAATGGGGCAAATAAGTGAATGGAATCACGATTCGAGTCTGCCGTGGCACCTACTCAACGAATCTCCCAATCGTGGAATTCAAACTCTGATGAGGCGGTTGAATGCCCTTTACCGAACAGAACCCGCACTTTATGCTTATCAGTGCGACGCCAGAGGCTTTCAGTGGGTCGATGGTACCGACCGTACACAATCTGTACTCATTTTCCTGCGGCGCGACCAAAGCGATGTTCCGATCGTGGTTGTAGGCCATTTCATTCCTAGCGTGGTGGAGGGATACAGAATTGGGGTGCCTGTAGAGGGCGTTTATGAAGAGATTTTGAATACAGACCACCCGGAGTTCGGCGGTAGCGGGGTATTGAACGCACAGGAATTGCGGTCAGAGCCGATTCCCTATCAAGGGATGCCTTACTCGCTTATGCTCACACTGCCACCATTGGGAATCGTGTATCTAAAGCCCAAATCACCTGAAGCGAATAAGAAACCAACGGGTGCCGCTAAAGTGGTCCGTAAAAGTCGGGCTTCAAGGCTCCCCGCTAAAGAATCGGGGGGAGGGCTTGGCGAAAAGGCCGTTTCAGCCAAAACTACAAAGCGCAAAAAGAAGGAAGAATGAAAAACAAAGGCTTCGGTCCGATGTGGAAGGTTCCGGTGATCATGATGTCGCTGTTATTGGTAAATGCCCAAGTTTGGGGCCAAGTCCTGCGCATCGATCCGCCCCATTGGTATGCTGGAATGGCACACGACACCCTGCAAATTATGATGCATGGAAAGGGAGTGGGTCGGGCGCATCTGGGCCTGGAAGGAGCACAGGGCCTACGCATTGTAGCGCAAAATCAGCTGCAACATGCCGATTACTTGTTCGTGAACATGGTCGGAATAAACCGTATGAAGCCACATACCTGTACGCTTCTTTTGTCACTCGAAGGGAAAACCCAACGCATTCCCTATACCTTTCACGCCCGACGCCAGCCCAAACCATCAGGTAGCGGGGTAGATGCTTCCGATCTGGTGTATCTCATCATGCCTGACCGTTTTGCCAATGGCGACACCACAAACGACCGGTTCCCAGGGATGCATCAGACTGAGATTGACCGAAGTAACGACATCGCACGCCATGGGGGTGACCTTCAAGGCATTATCAACCGAATCGATTACCTGCAAGAGCTGGGCGTGACCGCCCTATGGCTGAATCCGGTGCAGGAAAACAATCAACCACGCGAGTCATACCACGGCTATGCCATCACAGATCATTACCGCATCGATCCGCGACTGGGTACCAACGAGGGTTACGTAGCATTGGCGGATACACTAAAAGCCCGAGGCATGAAACTGGTGATGGATGTCATTCATAATCATTGGGGCGACCATCATCATCTGAACAGGGATTTACCCGACTCCACTTTTCTGCACCGCTGGCCTGCATTCACCCGAACAAGCTACAGGGCCTCCACGCAGATCGATCCGTATGCTGTATCGGCCGATGCTCATCTCATGAAAGCGGGATGGTTCGACACCCATATGCCTGATTTGAACCAAAATAACCCTTGGTTGGCCCGATACCTTATTCAAAATAACATTTGGTGGGTGGAATATGCAGGATTGGATGGCCTCCGTTTGGATACCTACGCTTATCCCGATGAGGCATTCGTGAACCGCTGTGTGGCCGCGCTTCGGCGTGAATTTCCGTCGATCGGCATTGTAGGCGAGGTTTGGGTGCACACTGTGGCCGAATCGGCCTATTGGGTTAAAGGCAATAAACTCAACCCACGCGCACAGGAATTGCCAGGGGTAACGGATTTTCCGCTGTACAGGGCCATGATGGCCGGTCTGCAGGAAGCGGAGGGATGGGATGAAGGGATGCGGCGCATCTACTACACATTGGCTCAGGATGGATTATATGGTTCCTTTCCCATCAATCACTTTATCTTTTTAGACAACCACGATGTTTCGCGGGTATATGCATCCCTCAATGGCGATCTTGAACGGATGAAAATGGCCCATACGCTGATCATGACCCTCAGAGGGATTCCTCAGCTGTATTATGGGTCGGAGTTGTTGATGGGGAACCACGCTGGATTAGGTGCCACGAACGTTCGTCAGGATATGCCCGGGGGCTGGCCAGGTGATCCGGTTAATGCGTTCAAGCGCGAAGGCCGAACGGCTGAACAGAACGACATGGTCGATTTTATCCGGCGCCTGGCCTCATGGCGCAAGAAAAATGGCCCATTGATGAAAGAGGGTAAGCTGTTGCAGTTGGTTCCTGAAAACAACCTCTATATTTATTTTCGACAATTGCCTGATCGGGGAATCATGGTGGTTGTCAATGCCGCGCAAAAGCCCGCACAGGTTCCATTGGAACGGATCAAGGCACCACTGCATGGTGTTAAGGCTCTCAAGGAAGTCATCACTGACAGCCGCCAAACCATGGATGAACAGTGGGTAATACCTGAAAAAAGTGCACGTATCTATGAGTACCAAATGGCTCCTTCAGCGAAACATTCTGGACGCCCCTAATTGTTAATAGGTCAACCAAGAGCAATCATGTCTGTCCAACGCTACATCTGTATTCATGGTCACTTCTATCAGCCACCTCGGGAGCATGCCTGGTTGGAGGCGGTAGAGATTCAGGATTCGGCATACCCTTATCACGACTGGAATCAGCGCATCACCGCCGAGTGCTATGGGCCGAACGCCGTCAGCCGGGTACTCAATGAGGACCAGCGGATCGTGGAATTGGTGAACAATTATGCCTGGATGAGCTTCAATTTTGGTCCGACCCTTCTGGTTTGGTTGGAGCGGAATAGGCCGGAAGTCTATGCTTCGATCATTGAAGCAGATCAACAAAGTGTGGCGCGGTGGGGTCGGGGTTCGGCCATGGCGCAGGTCTACAACCACATCATCATGCCGTTGGCCAATCGCCGCGACAAGCAGACCCAGGTGCGCTGGGGCCTCTACGACTTTCAAAAGCGTTTCGGGCGAAGGGCTGAGGGGATGTGGTTGGCGGAAACCGCTGTTGATACAGAAACGCTGGAGGTATTGGCCGAGGAGGGAGTGCAATTTACAGTTTTGGCCAGCCGACAAATGGCTGCATGGAGGCGTTGGGAATCGGATGAATGGGCCGCAGCGGGCGATGATCGTGACGCGCTGAGTTTGCGTCCATACCTTTGCCGATTGCCCTCAGGGCGAAGCATCAAGCTGTTTTTTTACCATGGTGGGCTATCGCAGCGCATTGCTTTCGACGGCCTGCTCCAAGATGGCGAGGCATTCGCCCGGGCACTGAAGGACGAGGCTTTGGGGGGTGGTTCGTCCCAAGAGCCGGTCTTGTTGCATGTGGCGACCGATGGTGAGACCTATGGTCACCACCACCGCAATGGCGACATGGCTTTGGCTTGGTGTCTGCGGAAATTGAACCAGGACAGTGAAGTTACACTCATCAATTATGCCACATACCTAGAGCGTCATCCACCCGTCTACGAAGCACAGATTGTGGAAGAATCCAGTTGGAGTTGTGCCCATGGTGTGGCGCGTTGGAAGTCGGATTGTGGCTGCGCTACAGGTGCCCACCCTGGTTGGCACCAGCGGTGGCGGGCGCCCTTGCGCCGCGGATTCGACGATTTGCGCGATCAGCTGATGGATGAATACCAGAAGCAGATGTTGGTATTTTGCGCGGATCCCTGGCGTGTTCGCGATGCATACATCCAGGTCATTCTCGACCGCAGCGAGGAGAGTGTTGAGGCATTCCTCATGGAGCATCTTTATTTTCAGGTGCGGGATGATCGGCGCACCAAGGTCTTGAGGCTACTGGAAATGGCCCGGCACATTCAATTGATGTACACCAGTTGTGCCTGGTTTTTTGATGAGGTTACAGGAATTGAAACCCGCCAAGTGCTTCAGTATGCCTGCCGGGCCTTACAAATAGCCTATGTGGAGTCGCCCCTGCGTCTGGATGAAGAGTTCTCAGCGGCTTTGGTTGCAGCGGAGTCGAATGATCCAGCCTGGGGGCATGCTGGGGCGCTATACGTACATATGATGGAGACTTCGCGTTTGTCGCTCACCAAAGTGGGGATGCATGAAGTGGCACGGCGTTTATTCACTAAGGATACACAGGAAGGTGTTTTTGCCGATGCCTTCCGCTTTGTTTCGGAATGTCATGAACAATTCCAGACGGGCGGTCAACTCCTGGCTATGGGCCGAACCCAGGTTTTTAGTCGACTTACCCATTCCCGTAAGCGTTTTTCATATGCAGTAATCTACCTCGGTCAGCATCACCTCATAGGCAATGCCAGCGACCGAATGACGGAATCCGAATTCATGCAAATGTATGCCGCTGTCCGGCCATCTTTCGAAAACGGCAATTTGGCCGATGTTCTGCAAAAGTTCCAGCACTATTTTGGAGAGGAGAAGTTCTCTTTTTGGCAGTTGTTTCGCGACCAACAGCAGCAGATTTTACGCTTCATCCTGGAGCGCGAACTTGAAGAAGCCGAACGGATGTTGGGTTGGGTAGATGAGCGCAATGAGGCGTTGATGGCAGTTATTCGCCAGGTGAATCTTCCGCTACCCCTCATACTTCGTAAGAATATGGAAGCGGTGGTGAACCACCGACTGAGGCGATTGCTCGAGAGTGAAGAGCCGGATGAGGTGGAGATGCGTCGGCTGGTTCAAAGGGTCAGGCAATGGCATCTGCCTCTGGAATTAGAAGTGCACCGGTATTTGTCCGCCCAGCGACTGCCTGCCCTACTGAATCGCTATGCCCAAGATCCCACCGACCCCACGCAGTTGGTAAAACTCCATGTGTTGTTACAACAATTAGATGAGCTGGGAATTGATCCCGACGTATGGGACACCCAAAACATACTCTACCGGTTGGCGCGGGAAGAGTATACGCGACTGAAAAGTGAACCTCAAAACAACACAGGCTCTGGTGTGGATGCACTTTGGTACTTTAGGCTACTGTCCACCCGCCTGAAAATCAGTTTAGAGGAAGTAACCTGATGTGGTTAGGTTGATATACCTTTGATTGTCATTGGCCACTCACGAAAGTCATAATACCGATAATGATGATTATTGTTGCGCATCATCCGGTTGAAACACACCCGAACCCAGCCGGATCATGGTGGATCCATACTGCAGGGCAATAGGGTAATCGCCCGACATCCCCATGCTGAGTTCCTTGAAATCAGCCAGGCGTGCGCCATACAAATCTTTGGCATCGGAGAATAGAGCCGATAAACCGCTGAACTCCTTTCCAATTTGGCGTTCGTCTTCACACAAGCTGGCCATGCCCATAAGTCCTCCTACCCGCGTGCCTACAAACTCCCCGTTCGCGCATCGATTCAGCAGGGGAAGCACCTCCTCGGCCTTCAGACCAAACTTATGCGCTTCTTGCGCAATGTGCACCTGCAGCAATACCCGGGTGACGATACCCAAACGCTGCGATTCTCGGTTGATTTGCTCCAAAAGCGTTTCAGAGTCGACCGAATGAATGAGACCAACCGCGGGCAGGAGCATCCGTACCTTGTTGCTTTGAAGGTGACCAATAAAATGCCATTCGCAGTCGGATGGAAACCTTGCTTTTTTCGCCAGCAATTCCTGAACCCTGTTTTCGGCAAAAATACGTTGACCAGCGTCATAGGCCATCATCACCCGCTCGTCGGTTTGGTATTTCGACACCGCTACGAGCCGGGCACCTTTTGAGCGCAAGGCACGATTAATAAGTTCCAATGCCGCGGCAACCTGGTTCATCTGTACTTTTGTGGTTTATGTCGTTCAACGCAAAAATACCCGTTTTCTTGTTGTTCAGTTGGGCGTTTACTGCTTGTCGCGACCCGCATGCGCTGAAGGATTACCACAGCGATATTGTGCCGCCCGACAGCATGGAAATGTTATTGGTCGAGGTCCATCTGGCCGAAAGCTACCGTAATCTCCATCAGGTACTCACACCAACCGATACCTTGGGACGTGCCGAGATGGCTGAACTATATCGTCGTTTGTTAGAACCTTATGGCGTGTCGCCTGAGCGATTTTTGGCATCCTTTGATTATTATGAACAGCAGCACCCGGTGGTGATGGACAGCCTCTACAGCGGGCTAACCCGACGACTCAATGAGCGCCTCACCGAACAATACCGTTGAATCTGAATTAGATTTGATTTTCATGGACCATGCTCAAAACCAAATGGACATGCAGCCGCCGGTCTCGGCCGCGCGGCTCGATTACCACAGCCTCCGTGAACGCTTGTCGCGCCACTGCCGCAGCGCACAAGGTGCCCATGATCTTTTAACCCTCCAGCCGTTATCCGACTCTGAGCACGTGGCCTTGTCCCAACGCGTCATGCGAGAAATGATGCGTTTGATGCAGGGCGATGCGCCACTCTCTGATGACCCCATTTCAGACATTCCAGCTTTTATCAGTAGGGCCTTACCTGAAGACGCTTGGCTCGAAGCGGAAAATTTAGCCGATATCCGAAGGCTATTGAATATGCTGAACCGATGGCTCAAACGCTTGCAGGGAAACGGACGTCCATATCCGCTGTTGGCCGCCATATTCGACCGATTTGTGGTGCCGATGGACCTCCTCGCGGAGATCGACCGTGTTTTGGGGCCGGATGGCAAGGTTCGACCCCATGCCAGCAGCGAGTATGCGAAGTTGAGCGTTACGTTGAACCGCCTTCAGAATGAGGTCAGGGGAAAGATGGAACAGATTTATCGCCAATGTGCGAAAGAGGGATGGGTGGCCGACTCAGGAATTACCCTGCGCAGCGAACGCCTGGTGCTGCCAATTCCTGTTGAGCACAAGCGCAAAGTCGACGGTCTGCTGCATGACGTTTCGGCAACCGGACAAACGGTCTTCATAGAGCCGGCAGCGGTGGTGGGACTCAATAACGAAATCCGCCTCACTGAGCTGGCCCTGGAACGGGCCATGCGCAAGATCCTGCAAGACCTCACCAATAGTGTTCGACCGTATATCGAATGGCTCTACGATGCCCACGCACGAAGTGTGGCGGTCGATAAATACCGTGCTCGCGCCATTTTGGCCTTGGAATGGCCCTATGCATGTTGTCCCGACATCGATCAGGAAGAGATAGACCTCCGTGATGCCATACATCCGATGTGGCTGCGCGACCCTGAAGGCGCGGTTCGGGCTGTTCCCCTCAATATACAACTGAGCCGAAGTTCCCGAATGATCGTTTTAAGCGGTCCCAATGCCGGCGGCAAATCGGTTGTACTGAAAACCCTGGGCCTGTTTCAGTGGATGTTTCAGGTCGGCCTTAAACAT